>Ga0075420_100000361_pt1 | contig 35078 bp, 21 predicted proteins | sample SoiMetdeltSBSDD4_FD_75296 | JGI IMG/M metagenome (GOLD analysis project Ga0075420, IMG submission 75296) | Bulk soil microbial communities from a Populus tree surrounding site in Tennessee, USA - Soil MetaG P. deltoides SBSDD4 | ecosystem: Environmental > Terrestrial > Soil > Tree plantation...
TCCTTCAGGTCGTCGATCGTCATCCCCAGCTTGCGGGCGATCTCCGGGACCTGATGGTTCTGCAGCAGGCGCAGGTGCTCGGTGACGATCTTCTCGGCGGGCGTTCCCTCGAGACCGATGTGGCGCAGCTGCAGCCACAGGCACTCCTGCAGATCGCGCGCAGCCACCCCGATCGGGTCGAACGTCTGGACGTGCTGAAGAACGCGCTCGACGTCCCCGACGCGCCAGTTGCCCATCGCCGCAATCTCTTCGACCGACGCGACGAGATAGCCGTCGTCGTCCAGGTTGCCGACGATCGCGGTGCCGACCTCGCGCATCAGACCGTCGTCGGTCTGAATCGACAGCTGCCAGAGGAGGTGATCGGCAAGCGAGCCGGTCGTCGAGAGCGTGTTCTCGATCGGCGGCAGCTCCTTGACCTCCGACGGCGTGCGCGACCGATAGCCGTCGTCCAGGTAGTCGCCGAAGAAGTACTCGTAATCGGCGTCGTCCCAGGAATCGGTCTTTTCGACGGCAGGTTTGTCGGCTTCAGCTTTCTCGGCCTGTTGCGGTTCCGCGGGCTGCAGTTCCTCGGTGGGCACTTCTTCGAGGAGCGGATTCTCGACCATCTCCTGGGTCAGCAGATCTGCCAGCTCGAGTGTTGACATCGGCAGCAGCTTGATCGCCTGCTGCAGCGATGGCGTCAATATGAGCTTCTGAACGAGTTTGGTATGGAGCTTCTGCTGGATCGCCATGAGTAATCAACGCGTCCTTACGATTTTAGTCCAATCGGAAGTCGGCGCCGAGGTAAATCCGCTTGACCTCCTCGTCTGCGGCCAGATTCGCGGGGGTTCCGCTCTTGAATATGACGCCATCATGGACGATGTACGCCCGGTCGGTGATGCGGAGCGTCTCTCTGACGTTGTGGTCGGTGATGAGGACGCCGATTCCGCGCGCCTTCAGGTGAAAAATGATCTGCTGGATGTCCGTCACCGCGATGGGATCGATGCCGGCAAAGGGCTCGTCCAGGAGCATGAACATCGGGGAGATCACGAGCGCCCGGGTGATCTCGACTCGGCGGCGCTCGCCGCCCGAGAGCGTATAGGCAGGGCTCCGGGCGAGCGGCGTCAAGCCAAGCTCGCCGAGCAGATCGCGCAGGCGCGTCCGCCGCGCGGCCGCGTTGAGCTCGATCGTTTCAAGGATCGCGAGGATATTCTGCTCGACTGTCAGGCCGCGGAAGATGGACGGTTCCTGCGGAAGGTACCCGATGCCCTTCCGCGCACGGATGTACATCGGATCGTCGGTGACGTCGTTGCCGTCGAGGAGCACGCGCCCTGAGTCGGGCGACGTCAGCCCCACGACCATCGAAAACGTTGTCGTCTTGCCGGCGCCGTTCGGTCCGAGCAGCCCGACGACTTCACCGGCCGCGATGTCGAGGCTGACGCCGCGTACGACCGTTCGACCGCCAAAGGACTTCGTGAGCGCGTCCGTCCGCAGCGTGGCCATTCAGTCGCGTCGCTCGGTTGGGCACGGCGACGGAAGGTTCTTCGTGACGGCGCGCAACAAATCCCCGGTCTTGGCCTGGATGCTACCAACCGCTCTTTTGAAAGTCAAAGTCTGGCCCTGCGTGACTTTGCACGAGTTCGGCGTTTCCTGCTCGAAGGCTTCGACCGGACTGCCTGTCATCTCGTACGTCTCGTCGCTGGCGGTGTACACGAGACGCTCTCCGAAGGCCCGGCGCGCTCCGTCGACTACGACCACCTTCTCGATGGCGATGGCCCGTTCGAGCCGTCCGCCGTCCTGGCTCAGGAACACGTCGATGCGGTTCGCCGTCACGTCGCCGTACGCACCCTTGACGTGTGCCTGCTTCTCCGCCGTTCCGGTGTAGACCGCCACGCGCTTGTTGTCGTCGTAGACGAGAGTATCGGACTCGGCGACGCTGTCGACGATGGTTTTCTGTTTCGTCTTGGGGTCGGTATCCTCGAGCGGCATCGTCGAGCGCACGTTGGTGCGGGCCGTCAGGTTCCCGGTCGTGTCGTTCAGGATGATCGTCTCGGCGTCGATCTTCGATTGTTCCTGCCACAGCCGGGCCTTCCCCGTGTACGTGGCTTCTGACTTGCCGTCGTACTCCAGTCTGTGGGCGACGACCGTGACTGGCTTGTCCTGCTTCAGCATGGCTGGCAGGTGGCCCTGCCCCGCCTCTTTGCCGCGGCCGCCGCTCGTTGTTTCGGTACGTTTCTGCGGCTGCATCGTGCTCTGCACGTTGGTGTCGGCCGAGAGCTTCTGCGTGGACGGCGAGATGCGGATGTTGCGAGCGCTCACGCGCATCCGGCCGTCGTTGACGAACGGGGTGGGTCCGGGGTCGCCACCCTCCGGCGATAACTCGATGAGGTCCTTGTTGAGGTGATAGATCGCGCGCGGTGCTTCTGCCGTAACCGGTCGCGCTTCGGTGCCCGCTGTTCCTTGCTTCGCGTCGGGCGATCCCGCGGAGGATCGCCGTTGATCCGCGTCCCGTGACGCAGATCGCCGTTGATCCGCGTCCCGTGACGCAGATCGTGGTTGATCCGCGTCCCGTGACGCAGATCGCGGTTGATCCGCGTCCCGTGACGAATCCGCGTTGTCTTCCATCCGGAAGTGACCGCGAAAGTCCGCCTGTTCGACGTCTCCGAGTCCCGGTTTGGTGGTCAGGATCATGCGATCGCCGGTGGCTGTGCGATCGATCGCTGACAGACTGCCCCGCGCGGCGCGCGTTTCCCTGTGCTCGACGCCGCCGGTGAACGTCGCGTTCTGCAGGCCGGCTCCCGGCGGACCCGACGCGGCGAGCGCCTTCGCGCGGATGCGTTGCGCGGGGCCATCGCCCGCCGGCGGCAGGTTGACCTCGACGTTCTCCGTGGCGTTCAGCACCGTCAGCGTCGCGCCGTCCGGCGCCATGCCGAGATCGATTGTGACAGCCGAAATCCGCCGGCCGGGCGCGCCTGCGGCACCCGGCAATTCCACGACACTGTTGTCGACCAGGTGCGCGCGCTGCAGCGTCCGGCCGTCAGGCGCGTACCCGAGGTCGATGTCGCGGGCCGACATGTTCTGCGCGTTGGGGCCGGTGCCGGTGATCCGGCTGTTGCCGCGGATCTCGAGCGACTTGAGGGTCTCGCCCCCCTCGTTCAGCCACGCCGTGATCTCGTCGCCCGATGCCGTCCGGCCGTCGCCCGCGATCGACGCGCTCTTCACCATCTTGATGTAGTTCTGCGAGCGTGCCATGCCTATCGTGCCGGCGTTCGCTTCGGCGGCGCCGCCGCCGGCCGCGTCAGGGGCGACGGTGATGTGCGCCTTGTCGAGAATCCAGAGCACGTCGCGGTTCTTGTCGTAGGTGGCACCGAGGCCGCTTCCGCTCATCCGCCCTCGGCCGAACTTCACAGGGCCAGGGATCGTGACCACGCCCGTGGACTCCTCGTAGCTGGCCTCGCCGGCAGAGACGTTGACGCCCTTGTCGTTGACCAGCTTCACATTGCCGGTGAACGTCGCGCTCTTCAACTCATTGACTTTGTCCTGGGGCGCCTGGACGACGGCCTTGTCCGCGGTGATCGTCACCGTCTCGTTTTCACGATTAGGAACAGTGACGGAGACCGCGGAGATCTCCGTCCGCCCGTCGCGTAAGACCTTGTGATCGGTGCCCTTGAGGCTGAAGCGCAGCCGGCCCTGGTCGTAGGCGTTGTACTCAATCGCGCCGCTGGACGCGACAACGGTGTTCTCGTCGGTGGGGACCCCTGCGGTCGATGGTGGCGGCAGCGTCGAGCGCTGGCGCATGATGAACACCACGGCGCCCGCGAACACGATCACGAACGCAGCTATCGCGAGCCGGGCTATTTGCTGCCAACGCATCGTGGTCGGGGTAACACGTGTTGGCTCGACCTTCAGGTCGGGCGTGATCGAACAAGCTCCTGCTGATTCGCGGCACGCCCGACCTGACCGCCTCCGCCAAAGCTACGGAGTCCGCCGAAGCGCTTCGCGCGAAGGCGGAAGGTCGGGCCTACAGGGGTCATTGTACGTCGTTGAGGGATTTGATATCGGCGACGCTCAGTTCGAGATAGGTCTCGCCCTGGAATTCGTTCTTCTCGAGCGAGAACGCGAGGTTGACGCCGGAGCGGTGCCTGTCGAGGAACTCGGCGCGCTCGGCGGCGCGCCACGCGATGGCGCGGAATCGCCGCCCCTCCTGACTGAAGGTCATTTGCAGGTGGCGTTCCTTGATCGAGCGCGGGCCGTCGACGATCTCGACCGGGCGGGCGTGGAATACCGGGCGCGGATTGGCAAGGCCGAACGGTCCCATGGCATCCAGCCCACGCACGAGTTCGGGGGTGATCCCTTTGAGGCTGAGGGGACCGTCGATGCGCAGGCGCGGCCGCAGTTGATCGGGTTCGAGCACCTCGTCGGCGTGCGCGTTGATGCGTGCCCGGAATTCCGGCACGCGGGCCGCCTCCATCGTCAGGCCTGCAGCCTGACGGTGGCCGCCGAACTTGACGAACAGATCGGCGCAGCGTTCGAGCGCGCCGAGCATGTCGAAATCCGGGATGCTGCGGCACGAGCCGTGCGCCACCTCGCCGTCCACGGACAGGACGATGGCGGGCTTGTGATACGAGTCGACCAGTTTCGAAGCGGCGATTCCTATGACGCCGCGGTGCCATCCGTCGCCGCCGACCACCAGCACGTTGTGCGCGCCGACCGCCGGATCCGTCTCGATCGCCTTCTTCGCCTGCGCGACGAGGTCAGCCTCCTCCTTCTGGCGGCGGAGATTCTCGTCGTTCAGTTGCTGGGCGAGCGATCGCGCCTCGTCCCCCATGGCCTCGTCTGTCGCGAGGAGTAGCCTGGTGGCGATGTCCGGCGTGCTCATGCGTCCGGCGGCGTTCACCCTGGGCGCGAGCATGAAGGCGACCTGATAGCTGTCGATCGTCTTGCCCGCGAGACCCGAGGCCTCGAGCAACGAACGCAGGCCGATGGTGTGCGGGCCCCTGGAGAGTGATGCCAGGCCGTGCCTGGCAATGACCCGGTTCTCGCCCACGAGCGGAACCACATCCGCCAGTGTCCCGAGCGCGGCGATCTTGACGAAGGCGGGCAGCCACTTCGCCTTCCCGGCCCGTGAACAGAGCGCCTGCACGACTTTCAGCGCGACGCCAACCCCGGCCAGATACTTGTCGGGGTACGTGCAGTCGTGGCGCTTGGGGTTGATCACGGCCAGCGCGGCTGGCAGCGTGCCGTCGGGTTCGTGGTGGTCGGTGATGATGAGATCTACGCCGAGATCGCGCGCGCGCTGCGCGGCCTCGGCCCCGCGGATACCGCAGTCGACCGACACGATCAGGTTCACGCCCTCGGCATGCAGCCGTTCGATCGCCGCTGGTTGCAGCCCATAGCCGTCGCGCAGCCGTTCCGGGATGAAGTGCACGACATTCCCGCCGAGCATCTCGAGCGCGCGACGGAGGATCACCGTCGACGTGATGCCGTCGACGTCGTAATCGCCGTGGATGGCAATCCGTTCCTTCGCGGCCAGCGCCTGCTCGAGACGCACGATCGCCCGTTCCATGTCGGCGAGCCCGAACGGATCGTGCAGCTGATCGAGTGTCGGATTGAGGAATCGGTGCGCATCATCCGGGTTCGAGAACCCGCGCATGCACAGCAGCCGAGCGACGGTGGGATGCAGCCCCAGCGCGGCCGTCAGCTCGACGGCAGCCGCGTCGTTGCACGCCAGGTGTTGCCAGATGAGCGTTCGCGTCATTTCGGCAACGTCGGCGGCGGGGCGGATGAAAGTGACGCAGGCTTGGCATCGTCCACAAATGCCATGCCTTCTGCGCCCATCCGCCGGAACTTGTCGTAGCGGGCGGAAAGCCTGGCCTCTACGCTCATTGGTGTCAGCGAGGCGAGCACCTGCGACAACGCCTGATCGACCAGCGCCGTCGCGCGGTCGTAATCGTTGTGGGCGCCGCCGGTTGGCTCCGGAACGATGGCGTCGATCAAGCCCATGCTCAGCAGATCGGGCGCGGTGATTTTCAGCGCCTCGGCTGCCTCGACCTTGCGGTTGGCATCGCGCCAGAGGATGGCCGCGCAGCCTTCGGGCGGAATGACGCTGTAGACGGCATATTCCTGCATCAGCACCCGATCGCCGATGGCGATGCCCAACGCGCCGCCGCTCCCACCTTCGCCGCAGACGATGATGACGATCGGCACTTCGAGCACGGTCATCTCCCGCAGATTGAGCGCGATGGCTTCGGCGACACCACGTTCCTCGGATTCGACGCCGGGATACGCGGCGGGGGTGTCGATGAAGATGATGATCGGCCGGTGGAACTTCTCCGCCAGCTTCATGATGCGCAGCGCCTTGCGATACCCCTCGGGCCGCGCATAGCCGAAGTTCCTGAAGATCTTCTGCTTCGTGTCGCTGCCCTTCTGGTGTCCGAGAACGACAACAGGTTCGCCGTTATAAAGCGCCAGGCCGCCGACGATGGCGTGGTCGTCCGCGAAACGGCGGTCCCCATGCAACTCGTCGAAATGCGTGAAGAGGCGCTCGACGTAGTCGAGCGTGCCCGGGCGCGCCGGGTGCCTGGCGACGAGCACACGCTGCCATGGCGTCAGGGTCGCGTAGATCTCTGCCCGGATCTCTTCGGCCCGCTTGCGCAGGCTCTCGATCGATCGCTCGCGCTCCGGCGTGCGCGGCAGCATGCTGAGCGCTTCGATCTCTTTCAGCAGAACGCCTATCGGTTCTTCGAATTCGAGAAGATCAGGCATAAATTACCGACGGGTACCGTGGTCCGTGGTTCGTAGCTCGTGTCTCGCCGGACGACTTTTTCGCAGCGAAGTCTTGCGAGCGACGAGCAACGGACCACGAACCACGGACAACGGATCACGGTTTATTACCTCAACTCCACCGATCCGGCTCCGCACAGTTGTTCGACTTCAGCCACGAGCTTTTCCGACGGTCTGACCCGTTGTGCGACATCGGCGCGGATCCTGAGTGGGCGCGCTTTCCCCATCACGTCGAGCTCCAGGTGCACGCGGCGATCGCCGCGGTGGCGCGACAACAGCTCGGCCAGGGCCTCGAACGTCGGACGTCCGTGCGGCGGCACGGCCAGGTGGATCGTCACCTCTCGGGTCGTGCGCTCCTTCAATGCCGACACCGGCAGCATTTCGGTCACCACCAGGCGCGCGGACTCCTCGTCTTTTTCGAACTTCCCGCGAACGAGCACCATCGCATCCGCGTCGATCAGGCTGCCGAATTTCGCGAACGTCTCCGGGAACACCACCACCTCGATGCTGCCGGCGATGTCGTCGAGCATGAACACCGACATCCGGTCGCCCTTTTTCGTCTTCAGCGCGCGGATACCGGAGATGATGCCGCCGACCCAGATGTCGGCCTCTGACGCTGTGAGTTCACCGATCCGGCGGCCGCCGAAGGTCTTGAGCTCCTCAGCGAACCGCTCGAGCGGGTGCCCGCTCATGTAGAGGCCGAGCGCTTCTTTTTCGAAGGCCAGCTGCTGGGCCTCCGGCCAGGCCGGCGCGTCCGGCAGGGGAATCGCCATCGACGGCTCGTCCTCTCCGCCGCCGAACAGCTGGTTCTGCCCCTTGTCGCGATCGCGCTGATGACGGCCACCGTACTCGATGGCCTTGTCGACGGCCGCGAACAACCGCGCCCGACGCACGGGCGGCGCGCCAGCCTCAGGTGCAATCGAGTCGAACGCGCCCGCCTTGATGAGGCTCTCCAGCACCCGCTTGTTCACGAGGCGGAGATCCACGTGCTCGCAGAGCGTGTAGAGCGAGTCGATCCGTCCGAGCTGCTCACGGACGGCCAGCATCGAGAGAATCGCCCCCTCCCCCACGTTCTTGACCGCGCACAGCCCGAAGCGGACGCCCTCTTTCACGACCGTGAAACGAAGCTCGCTCGAGTTGATGTCTGGCGGAAGGATGGGCACGCCCAGCTCGCGGCACTCGCCGAGGTACATCGCGAGCTTCTCGGTATTCGCGGCCTCGATGGTGAGCAGCGCGGCGAAAAAGTGCCACGGGTAGTTCGCCTTCAGGAACCCGGTCTGATACGCCAGCAGCGCGTAGGTCGTCGAGTGCGACTTGTTGAAGCCGTACCCGGCGAAGTACTCCATCAGGTCGAAGATCTTCGTCGCCTTCTTCTCGTTGACCCCCTTGCGTTGCGCTCCCTCCATGAAGGCCGCGCGCTGCTTCGCCATGACCTTGGGGTCCTTCTTCCCCATGGCCTTGCGCAGGACGTCGGACTGTCCCATCGAGAACCCGGCCAGCTCTGCGGCAATGCGCATGACCTGTTCCTGATACGCGATGACACCATACGTGTCGGACAGGATAGGTCTCAGCGCCGGCAGCTCGTATTTGACCTCCGTCTTGCCCTGCTTCCGGGCAATGAAGTCGTCCACCATCCCGCTCTTGAGCGGGCCGGGCCGGTAGAGGGCGTTGAGCGCGATCAGGTCGTCGAGCCGCTCGGGGCGCGCCTTGCGCAGCAACTCGCGCATCCCCGAACTCTCGAACTGGAACACCCCGAAGGTCTGGCCGTCACTGAACAGCTTGTAGGTCTTCGCGTCGTCCAGCAATACGTTGTCGATGTCGAGGTCGACGTTCTCGGTCCGCTTGATCTCCTTCAACGCATCGTCGATCAGGGTGAGCGTGCTCAGGCCCAGGAAGTCCATCTTCAGCAGGCCGACACGCTCGACTTCCTTCATCGCCCACTGCGTGACGATTTCGTCTTTCTGGCTCTTGTAGAGCGGGACGAACTCGGTGAGCGGCCGTGGGGCGATGACGACGCCGGCGGCGTGGACCGAGGCGTGGCGGGTCATACCCTCGAGGCGCTGGGCGATCGCCAGCAGTTCCTTGACGCGCTCGTCCTTCTGCTCCATCTCCTTGAGCGCGGGGCTCTCTTCGAGCGCCTTCGCCAGCGTCATGTCGAGCGCCGGCGGCACCGCTTTCGCGACCCGGTCGGCGTCGGCATAGGGAATGTCCATCACGCGCGCGACGTCGCGGACGACGGCGCGTGCCTTCATCGTTCCAAACGTGATGATCTGGGCGACGTTCTCGCGACCGTAGCGGCGCGTCACGTACTCGATGACCTCGCCGCGCCGGCGCTCGCAGAAGTCGATGTCGATGTCGGGCAGCGACACGCGCTCGGGGTTGAGAAAGCGCTCGAAGATCAGGTCGTACTCGATGGGATCGACATCGGTGATGCGGAGGCAGTAGGCAACGAAGCTCCCCGCCGCCGATCCGCGTCCGGGCCCGACCGGAATGTGCTGCTCGCGCGCGTAGCGGATGAAATCCCAGACGATCAGGAAGTACCCGGGGTACTTCATCTGCTTGATCATCTCGATCTCGTAGGTCAGCCGGCGCTCGTACTCGTCGATCGTGTGCTTGAGCACCCCGCGGCTGGCGAGATCTCTCAGCCGTGGCAACCGGTCCTCGAAGCCCCGCCGGACCACGTGCTCGAAATAACCGTCCAGCGTGAACTCCGGGGGCACGTCGAAGTTCGGCAGATGGTTGGTGGACGAGGAAAGATCGACGTTGCAGCGCTCGGCGATGCGAACCGTATTGGCCAGCGCTTCGGGGAAATCGCCAAAGATCGCCGCCATTTCCGTGGCGGTCTTCAGATAGAACTGATCGCCGTGGTACCGGAGGCGGTCGGTGTCGTTGACGCCTTTCCCCGTGCCGATGCAGAGCAGGATGTCGTGCGGCTTGAAATCCGAGTTTTGGAGGTAGTGGACGTCGTTCGTCGCGACGAGCGGCAGGCCGAGATTCTTGGCAATCGGCTGCAGACCTTTGTTGACGATCCTCTGCTCGTCGATGCCCTGGAATTGCATCTCCAGGAAGAAATTGCCGTCCCCGAGAATGTCCCGATACGTGGCAGCCGCCTGCAGCGCGCGCTGTTGCTGCTCGGTCCGGATGCCGGTGGCGACCTCACCTTTGAGGCAGCTGCTCAGACCAATCAGGCCCTGCGAATGCTGCGCCAGCAGGTCCTTGTCGATTCTCGGTTTGTAGTAGAAACCGTCGGTGTAGCCGGACGAGACCAGCTTGATCAGGTTGTGATACCCCGCGCGCGTCGCCGCCAGCAGGACCAGATGGTTCGCCGTTTCACCCGGCGTCCCGCTCTTGACCCGCCGATCGCCCGGCGCCACGTACACCTCGCACCCGAGGATCGGATTGATGCCCCGTTTTCGCGCCTGATCGTGGAAGACAATCGACGAGAACATGTTCCCGTGCTCGGTAATCGCCAGCGCCGGCATCTCGAGCTGGACCGCGCGGTCGAGTAGCTCCTCGATGCGGCACGCGCCGTCGAGCAGGGAGTACTCGCTGTGCAAATGAAGATGGACGAAATCGGCCATCGCGTCCTGTCTGCGGTTCCTTCCTAGCAGCAACCGGCCGGAGGCCGGCTACTCCCACTCGATAGTGGACGGCGGTTTCGAGCTGATGTCGAAGACCACCCGGTTGATCCCCTTCACCTCGTTGACGATTCTCGACGAAATCGTGGCCAGTAGCTCATGCGGCAGCCGAGCCCAGTCCGCGGTCATGCCATCGCGGCTCTCGACCGCGCGGATCGCCGCGGTGTACTCGTAGGTGCGTGCATCCCCCATCACCCCGACGCTTTGAACGGGCAACAGCACCGCGAACGATTGCCACAGCCGGCGGTACCAGCCGGCCTTCTTCACTTCCTCGGCGACGATATGGTCGGCGCGGCGGACGAGGTCGAGCCGAGAGTCGGTGACCTCGCCGAGAATGCGTACCGCCAGACCAGGCCCGGGGAACGGTTGCCGCCACACGAATTCGTCCTCGAGCCCGAGCTCCTGCCCGACGACGCGCACTTCATCCTTGAAAAGCAGTCTGAGCGGTTCGACCAGCTTGAACCGCATCCTGTCTGGCAGGCCGCCCACGTTGTGATGGCTCTTGATCACGTGCGACGGGCCGATGACCGACACGCTTTCGATGACGTCGGGATACAGCGTCCCCTGCGCCAGAAAATCGAAGTCGCCCAGCTTCCGGGCTTCCTCTTCGAACACGTCGATGAAGGTGGCGCCGATGATCTTGCGCTTCTGTTCGGGATCGGTGATGCCGGCCAGCCGGTCGAGGAAGAGCCGCGATGCGTCGACGAACACCAGCGGCAAGTTCAGGCGCTCGAACCGCTTTCTGATCTGCTCCCCTTCATCCTGGCGCATGACGCCGTTGTCGACGAAGATGCACGTCAGGCGATCGCCAATCGCCCGATGAATCAGCAGCGCGGCGACGGTCGAATCGACCCCGCCGCTCAGGCCGCACACCACTCGCCCGCTTTCTACCTGATGGCCAATCCGCTCCGTCGCCTCGTCGACGAAGGACCTCATCGTCCAGTCGCCGGTGCAGCCGCAGACCTCGTACGCGAAGTTCCTGAGGATGTCGAGGCCGCGATCGGTGTGCGCCACCTCCGGATGAAACAACAGCGCATACAAATCGCGGGCCTGATCGACCATGGCCGCAACCGGCGCGTTGGCGCTCGTCGCTGTCACCCGAAAACCGGCGGGCGCGCTCTTGACGAAGTCCCCGTGGCTTGCCCAGACGCGCAGTTCGGACGGCACCGTCTGGAAGAGCGGTGCGCCAGGTTCGATCCTGATTGTGGCGAGCCCGAACTCCCGGTGTGGCGCCGGGGCCACTTCCCCGCCGAGAAAATCGGTCATCAGCTGCATGCCGTAGCAGATGCCGAGCACCGGCACGTCCATCGAGACCACCGATGGATCGCACCGCGGTGCGCCTGATTCGCTGACGCTCTTCGGGCCTCCGGACAGGATGATTCCCACCGGTTGTCGGCGCAGGATCTCCGAAGGTGTGACGTCGAAGGGCAGAATCTCCGAGTACACCGACAACTCGCGGAGACGACGCGCGATCAACTGGGTGAATTGTGAGCCGAAGTCGAGAACGACGATAGTCTGGTGAGCCACGGATGGGAATGATCGTGTCGGGCGTTCGATTGGGTGATGTGGCGCTATTATAAGGTGTGCATCGGTCTGGCACCACAATATCTTGTAGGTTCTCCGCCCGAACTCAGCTTCTGATCGCGTGCTTGACGGTGTCGATCGTCTGCGTCCGCACGAGCGCCGCGGACATCGTGCCGCAGATGTTTCCGTCGTTGATCCTCTGGAACATCGACATGCCGGCGCAGCCCTTGTCTTCTCCGGTTGCCGCTGGCGACGTCATCGCTATTCCCCTTCAGTCCGGAGAGATTGCTGCGTGGCGGCTGAGCGATCGCTCGCCTGCCTGGACGGCGAAGCTGCCGATCCAGGGGCCTCTCGCCTCAGCCAACGATCGCATCATCGTGCAGACGAAGGACTCGATTGTGGCGCTGGCGGCGGCCACCGGCAAACCCGTGTGGACCGTTACCGTCGGTTCCCTCACGGCGCCGATCCTGGCGCGCGGCGGCTGGGTCGTGGTGGCCACCGCGGAAGAATTGACCGCCTTTCGCCTCACCGATGGCGCGAAACTGTGGGGACAGTCGTTCGGTCAGATCGAGCGGCGGCCGAGCATCGAGGGCGATCGTCTCTACGTCCCCATCGCGGACGGCCGGCTGCTCGCGCTCGACCTCGAGTCGGGGATTTTGCGATGGACGCGTCAGCTCGGCGGCCCTCCGACCGAGGCGCTCGCGTTCGCGGACCGTGTCTATCTCGGCGCAGGCAGCAACTTCTTTTGCCTGCGCACCCGTGACGGCGTCATCGACTGGCGATGGACGATCGGCACACCCCTCGTTGGCCTCCCGGCAGCGGATGCCGAAAACGTCTACATGACGGCGATGGACAATCTGCTTCGGGCGTTGGACCGGGTCAGCGGCAACGGTCGCTGGAAGGCCGATCTCGGTCACCGGCCGGAGTCAGGACCCGTCGTGATCGGCTCGACTGTTGCGGTGCCCGGCCGCGCGGCGGGCATCAGGGGATTTGACACGAAAACAGGCCGTCCGGCCGTCCGGCTAGCGCTGCCCGATCAGATGATCGTTCAGCCGATTTTTTTCACGGGCCCCGAAGGACGCCAACTCGTCGCTGCGGTGACGGCGAACCTGAAGGGCGAAAACCGGTTGACCCTCGCGGGGTCGGTGACGCCGTTCATGCCGATCGCGCCGCTCATGACGCTGCCGGGGACGGCGCTAAAGACGCTCACGCAGACTTCACCGGCGAAGAAGCCCGGCCAATAGCCTCGAGCTCTCCGCGAACGGCCCTGGCCAGTCGCACAACGCCTTCCTTGATCCGTGCGGGCGGTGGCGCCGAGAACGAGAGCCGGATGATGTTGCCGCCGCCGCCATTCACAAAGAATGCTTCCCCCGCGACGTAGATGACGCCGTGTTCGACGGCGCGTGGAATCAGCGCGTCGCTATCGATCGCAGCGGGAAGCGTGGCCCACAGGAAGAACCCGCCTCGCGGATCCGGCCAGGTCACCGTGTCGCCAAACTCCTCGCGCAGCGCTTTGACCATGACGTCGCGCTTCTCCTGATAGTGCGACCGCAGAAGCGGGAGCTGACGTTCGAGGATTCCGCGTCGACAGGCTTCATACACCACGCGCTGGTCGAGCCCTCCGGTGCATAGGTCGGCCGCCTGCTTGGCGACCTCGAACTTCGCAGCGAGCGGTGCAGGTGCGTCGATCCACGCGACGCGGTAGCCTGGCGCCAGCGTCTTCGAAAAGCTGCTCAGGTAAACCACCCGCCCGTCGAGATCGTCCGCCTTGATCGGACGCACGTCGGCTTCACTGACTGAATCGAAGTAGAGCTCTCGATAGGGGTCGTCCTCGACGATCAGTACGTTTCGCTTGTCCGCCCATGCCAGCAGATCGCGGCGTTTCCGCAGGCCGATCAGCAGACCGGTGGGGTTCTGAAAGTTCGGCACGACGTACAGGAAACGGACTTTGTGCCCTTCGCGCTGAAGCCGGAGAAACGTCTCGTCCAGCGCGGTCAGGTCGATCCCATCTGCTTCTTGCGGTACGCCGACCATATTGGCCTGCACGTTCCGAAAGGCTGTGATGGCGCCGGTGTACGTCGGCAGTTCGACGAGGATGACGTCACCGGGATCGATCAGCACGCGAGCGATCAGGTCGAGGCCCTGTTGAGAACCGGTCGTCACGAGCAGTCTGTCCAGCGTCGTGGAGACTTTCCGTCCTTTCATGATGCCGGCGATCGACTCGAGCAGCGGCCGGTAGCCGCGCGTGGGGCCGTACTGAAGCACCGGTCCGTCCGCGCCGGACAGCAGCTCGCGCGAGATACTCTGAAAGTCGACCCAGGGGAACGTCTCGGGAGCCGGAAATCCAGGCGCAAACGAGATCACGTCCTTGCCCTGCGCGAGAACCGTCCCCATCTTGCGGATGGCGGACTCCTTCATCTTCTCGGCCGAGCGGGAAAAAAAGGCGTCGTAATTGATCATGCGAGGCGTTGTCCGGGAACAGCGGCGAGCTGCGGGCCGATTCGATAGTACCGATACTGCGTCAGATACGCGCTGAGCGCCGTCAGCGCGATGTGTTGAAAGACGAAGCCGCGAACCAGCCACGCCGCCAGCTGCAGCGGCAGGACCGCGAGGGCGATGAATGGAACATACGAGATCATGTACAGCCCGGCAGTGCCGAGGATCGATCCGACCGTCGCGATGAGCACGAGCACCAGCACCACGCCGAACACGCCGACCACTTCACGCAGGTGTGAGCGCAGGAAACGCAATACGTAAGTGAACCCGGTTCGCACGCCGACGTCCTCCACCGCGATCACCATCTGGGTGAGCAGATAGAAGAGGTTGACCAGCGTCAGCCACACGATCAGAGCGCCAGAAACCGCCAGCGTCGCGACGCTCCAGCCGAGCAGCACGCCGATGTTGTTGACCAACCGCAGGCCGCCGACGACCACGCCGAGCCAGACGACAGCGGTCAGAACGTAAACGAGCAGCAGACACATGCCGAGACGGATGTACCGGTTACGCAACCGCCGGCAGGCGTCCAGGAATGGCTCGATGTGACTCTGATTCGCGCGCCGCAGACTGAGTAACCGCACAGGCGGCCGCTCGATCGGTCCTGCGTAGGCCTCGGCTTCGGCGAGGATTGCGACGGTGCCGCCCTTGATGACGAAGGTCAGCGCCGAGCCAACGATGAGGACGAGGAAGAACGCGACGAGGAATGCAATACCTGCCAGCGGGCTGGCGCCGAGCGAGCGAGTCACCCGCGCCACGATCTCGCTGACGTCGCCGCTCAGCAGCTCGGCGACGTCGCCGTCGAGCAGCAGCACGACCAGCACGATGCCGCCGATCACCGGGACCGCCAGCAGCAGCTTCAAGGTCGACTCCGCGATGAACTGGACGACGATCAGCGGCCAGTTCGCCGCCGCGACGAGCGCGCCGCGCTTGAGCGACACCTTGAGTCCTGGTGCGTGAGACATTGAGAACCTTCTCCAGTTTACCTTTGCGGTATCCTGCTTTACGAGTGCCCCCTTCAATCGGAACGCTCGCGGGCCCGGCCTCCGCCGGGCTTCCCTCCGGCCGCTCGCTCGGGCCGCTCCGCCGGGTGAGCTGGCGGCGCCTGATTGCGGCTGGTGTGACGGCCGCGGTTCTGGTCGCGCTTGCCGGAGGCGCATTCGAATTGTGGCAATTCGGCCGGTTGGATACGGCCGCCGCGGCGCGCGTCGAGGAGCACGTTCGACGCGATTTCGATGGGATGACGGCCGCCTTGTCGATGGTCGCCTCGCGAGTGGCGCGAGATCCCGTCGCCGCGCGCGGCCTGGGACCGGGCGCCGACCATGCGCGGGCGCTCTTCGACCTCGTCGCCGCCGCGCGTAACGCGTCGGCCTCGCCCGAGGAAATTGCCGTCACCATCTATGACGCCCGGAACGTCGCGCGCGCCTGGGTGGGACGGCCGTCCGACACCCCCGCAGCCGCCGATCGGAGCAGCGGTCCGACCTCATTCTTCGTTGCTCAATCGCCGGTCGGCCTCCGGCTGGTACACGTTGAGCCTCTCCTGAATGCCGAGGGAGGGCGACTGGGGTCAGTTTCCGCGGAGCACGTGCTCTCGGCGGGCGGCCCGACAACGGCGCTGACAGCGACCGACTACACGTTGCAGACGCCATTGGCGCCAGTGTCTTTGCGCATGCGGTGGGAAGGCGGGGGCGACGAATCGAGGCCGGGCGCGTTCATCCTGCGCTCGCCGTCGGGTGACCCGCTCGCCGAAGCGTCGGTCAGCTTCCACGAAATCCGTCAGGCGCGCGCCGATCTCAGGCGCAACATCCAGGCAGCGGTACTCATCACCCTCGGGATCACCCTCCTGCTGCTGATCGGACCGGCACTCGATCGCCGCGCGGCAGCCGCGGACGATCGCGCGTTCGCGCGCGCTACGCTTGTGAGTGCGGCGCTCCTGGTCGCCGGCGCGGCGACCGTCTGGTGGGGATTCACGTGGGCTGTTCGCGGACAACCGCCGACCGAAGTGCTTCTGATGCTGGCTGGATCGGCGGCAGCCGCGCTTGTGGCTCTGGCGGCCGGGCTTGTCGGGCGACTCGGCCTGCGCTTCCGCCGGGTGCGGCAGGCGCCGCTCGATGCCCCCGCGCAGTTCGTCGTCAAGCAGCTGCTTGCCGGCGTGGCTGCGGCCACCGTGATCATCTTCCTCGCCAGGCTGCTCTCCGTCGCGGTCGATCCAGTGAGCATCGACCTCCGGCACTTCTCGCTGCATCCCTGGGACGGGAAGCGGATCCTGCTGCTCTCCGGAGTGCTGGCGTCGCAAGCGGCGGCACTCTGGCTGGCGACCTTGATCCTTGCTGCGGCTCCAGCGGCCTGGCGCCTGCCGCGCCGTGCCGGTGCGGGACGCTTGCTGCTGCTTGCGCTCTGGTTGCTGCCGTCGGTCGCGGGCGCCGCCGTTGCCGTCGCCCGGGACTGGCCGGTCTCGACCGTCGGCATCATCGCATCCGCTGCAGCGTGTGCGGTGGCGGCCCTGGCCGGCAACCGTCTGGTCGCGTGGTACCGTCACGCGACGGTCGCCGCCAGAATCTTTGCGCTCTTTCTCGCCTTCCTGCTGCCCGCACTGCTCATCTATCCGTCAATGGATTTCCTTGCGCGGCGTGCGACCGAACGGCTGATCACGACGCAGTACGCCGTAGAGGCCCAGCAGCATCCACAGAACCTGATCTACCGCCTGACTGAGGCTCGCGCAGAGATCGATTCGCTGTCGATTCTGCCGAACCTGGTTACCGACACCACCGCGGTGCAGTTCGGAGCGCCGCGAACGGACAGCGCGTTCCTGGTCTGGAGTCAGACCGTTCTAGCCCGCGCCCGGCTGACCTCCTCCGTCGAGCTGTACGACCGCGCCGGGACACTGATTAGCCGCTTTGCACTCAATCTTCCCGAGTACACCGGCGCTGCTCAGAAACCCGAGCCCGCGTTTCCCTGCGAATGGGACACGTTCGGCGAGGCGGCGCCGTTCGGAGCCGAAGAACGCAGCATGCTTCACTCGCAGCGCAACATCTGCGCCGACAACACCAGCAAGGACGGCAGCGGCGTGCTCGGTTCCATCGTGGTCCACGTTGCCTTCGACTATCGTGCGCTCCCCTTCATCACGTCGCAGAGCCCGTACTACGAACTGTTCAGGCCGGAAGAACGTCGAGCCTCTGAAGGCACGCCTGCTCATGACGTGGATGTCGTGATCTACGGGTGGGGGCTCAGGCCGATGTACACGTCAGGCCGGGCGGCCTGGCCAATATCCGAGGAGCTCTTCTCGCGAATCTACAGCTCACGAGACCCGTTCTGGGCGACGGTACCTCGCGGCAATGAGCAGTGGCGGGTCTATTTCTCGAACGACCGCGCCGCGATCTTCGCGATCGGCTACCCCACGCTGACGCTGTTCGACCGCTTCGTTCACGTGGCCGAGCTGACGACCCTCGCCGGCGCGACGTTCGTGCTGGTGCTGTTGGGCACGGCGCTCTTCACGCGCGCGAGCCGGGAGCGGCCGCGGGTGGGACGCGCCCTCCTCCGCGAGATCCGCGCCAGCTTCTACCGCAAGCTCTTCCTCGCCTTCGTGCTCGCGTCCATCATCCCAGTGATCACGCTGGCACTCGTCATCCGCGCCTATTTCGCCGAGCTGTTGAGAACCGATGTGCAGGCGGCCGCTGCACGAACGGCAGCGGTAGCCAAGCGCGTGATCGAGGGATCGGATTCGCTCCTGAGCAGAACCGACGGCGCTGCCGGGGTGAGCGACGACGTGATGATCTGGATCAGCCAGATCATCGATCAGGACGTCAACATCTTCCGCGGGCCCCGGCTGATCGCGACCAGCGAGCGCGACCTCTTCGCGTCAGGTCTCCTGCCGACCCGGACGCCAGACGACGTCTATCGAGCGATCGTGCTGGAGCGGCTGCCCGGGTTCGTGGACGAGGATCGAATTGGCACCTTCTCTTACATGATCGCGGCGGCGCCGGTGCGCGCCGGCGGTGGTGACGCCATCCTGACGGTTCCGCTGACGCTGAGGCGGCTGGAGATCGAGCGTGCCATCGCCGAGCTCGATCGCGGCGTGCACCTGGCCGCCTTGTTCTTCATTCTTCTCGGCGCGGCGATCGGCCTGTCGCTCGCCGAGCGCATCGCCGATCCGGTGCGGCGCCTGACCCGCGCGACCAGGCTTATCGCTCGCGGCGATTTCGACGCGCGCATTGCCGTCCGCTCCGCTGACGAGCTGAAGCGCCTCGTCGACGCGTTCAACAGCATGGCCGTCGAGCTGAAAGCCCAGCGCGATCAGCTCGAACGCACGCACCGCATCGAAGCGTGGGCCGAGATGGCCCGGCAGGTCGCGCACGAGATCAAGAATCCGCTCACGCCGATCCAACTCGCGGCCGAGCACCTGCGTCGCGTGCACGCCGATCGCGGCGAGCCGTTGGGCGCCGTGCTCGACGGCTGCGTCACCGCCATCCTCGGCCAGGTCCGCCTGCTCCGCCAGATTGCCGGCGAGTTTTCGAGCTTCGCATCGTCACCGACTGCAAAGCGATCGCCGGGTGACGTCCCGGAGATGGTGGCTGAAGTGATCGATCCTTACCGCACCGGGCTTCAGGGTCGTATCGACATCCAGAACACCGTGACCGGCCCGCTGCCCCGGGTCCTCGTCGATCGCACGCTCATCGTCCGCGCGCTCGCCAACATCGTCGAGAACGCGCTTCACGCCATGCCCGGCGAGGGCCAGCTGCGGATTGCCGCCGACGTGAGTGAGGACGCCGTGACGTTGTCGATTACCGACACCGGCGCCGGCATGGACGACGAGGCGCTGTCCCGAGTATTCGAGCCGTACTTCTCCACCAAGGCGACCGGCACAGGTCTGGGCTTGCCCATCGCGCGCAGGAACGTCGAGATCAGCGGTGGCACGATCGATGTGCAGAGCGAGAAGGGTCGCGGCACGACGGTCACCGTCAGGATGGCTCTTGCGAACTGACGCACGTAGCTGTCAGAGACTCGTCGGAGTCCCCGGCTCGGAATCGGGGGGCGGCGCCGCCTGATCGGGTGGGCGGCGCCGCAGCTTCGAATACGCGAGGCCGATGAGCGCGGACGCCAGGTAGGTGTACGACAGCAGCACCAGCGCGATGCGCGGATGCGTGGCGATCAGCGCGAGCGCCACCGCGGCGAGGAAGAGGCCCAGGTACGATCGGCGCCACCCCATGTCGATGGCCTTGACACTGCGGAACCTGAAGGTACTCACCATCAGGAACGCTGGTATCAGCACCATCGCGAGCGCCGGGAAAGCGGTCTGCGGATCGCGGATGCCCATCGGATACAGGTAGACCGTCGACGCGATGACCGAGGCGGCAGCGGGGCTCGGCATGCCGACGAAGTAGCGCTTGTCGGTGACCGCGGTCGACTGGATATTGAATCTCGCCAGGCGCATGGCGGTCGCCGTGACGTAGATGAACCCCGCCGCCCAGCCGAGGCGCTTCAGCGGCCACAGGCCCCAGGTGAACGCGAGGATCGCGGGCGCCAGGCCGAACGACACCACATCAGCCAGCGAGTCGAGCTCGACCCCGAACGCCGTCTGCGAGTTGGTCAGGCGCGCGAAGAATCCGTCCAGCGTATCGAGCACCATGGCGATCCCGATGAACAGCGCCGCGGTGTCGAAGTCACCACGCGTCGAGTACACGACGCACGAGTATCCGCAAAAGAGGTTCGCGACGGTGAAGAGCGATGGCAGCAGAAAGACGCCACGCTTGAAGCGCGCAGGCCGGTCGTTCTTGCGGCGGCGCAATGGAAGGCTATCGAGCATCGTGGCCGCCCATCACGGCGATCACGGTCTCGCCGGCGATTACGCGTTGTCCTGCCGTCACCTTCAGCGTCGCCGTCAGGGGAAGGAACACGTCCATTCGCGAGCCGAATTTCATGAGGCCGATGCGCTGGCCTCGCTCGAGGTGCTCCCCTTCCTGCACGCGGCAGACGATGCGCCGGGCGAGGATGCCCACGACCTGGCGAAAGACAATCGGCTGCCCTTCGTGATCGATCGTGATCTCGTTCGACTCGTTGTCGTTCGAGCGCTCGTCGTAAGCCGGGAGGAAGCGGCCCGCCTTGTACTCGATGCGGGTGATCCGTCCCGCAACCGGCGTGCGGTTCATGTGGACGTCGATCGGCGACAGGAAGATGGTGACTTGCTGCCAGTCGCCAGGCGGCGCCCAGCGTTTGTCTGCCGGTCCCGCAAACATGACCTCACCGTCGGCGGGCGACACCACGAGGCCCGCGCCCTGGGGAATCTGACGATCCGGGTCCCTGAAGAAATACGCAAAGGAGCCACCGAGCAGCGCAAAAGCTGCCGCCCATCCATGCCGCTTTGCGGCGCTCAGGCCCACAGCCGGAATAAGGGCGGCCGCGATGAAGGGCATTCCGGCACGATCGATTCGCATTGACGCTGACGGGGCCTCGGAAAATGACAGAGGGCCAGGGACCGGGGGCAGCACACCCCGACGTTCGGTCACTGGCCCTAGTGTAGGCCGGCAAGTGCGGCGGTTTCGAAACTCAGTGCGCGGGGTGCGGGGCCCGGGTGGCCACGCTGTGCCGCCGCAGGATCAGTTCCATCTGATCCTTGAGCTGGAGCTTGCGCTTCTTCAGTCTGACTTCTTCGATTTGTTCGGGTTCGGACAAATAATGGCGGTTGGAGAGACTGTGTATTTTTTCGTCGAGGTCGTGGTGCTGAGTGGCTAGTTGGCGGAACTCCTCGTCGGTCTGTAGCAGTTTGCGCTTCAGCTCTTCGAAGTCTGTCGGCATCTCCGCCTCCTTTGAAGATATGTTCACGCTCGAGAATCACCCGCGGGCATTCATACGGGCAAGGTACCACAAGACCCCGTCCCCTTCAAGGTTTGGCTTCACCTCGTTTTTCCTCGCAATTGCGCCACAAAATGAGCGCATCTTCGTCCGGCTGCGTGTAGTACCCCGGCCGCACGCCGGCCAGCTGGAACCCGAGCGCTTCATAGAGGCGCTGCGCTGGCTCGTTGGAACGCCTGACCTCCAGAGTTGCCCGTGAGGCGCCCTGGAGCTCCGCTTCGCCGAGCACGTGATGCATCAGCGCGGTCGCGAGCCCGCGTCTCCGCAGGTCGTCACGCACGGCGATGGTGTTGATGTGGAGCTCGTCGACGATGATCCAGCAGGCGCAGAATGCGACCACTCGCTCTTCGCCCATACGGACGACGTAGACGCGCGCGAGCTCGTTCTGGCTGAGTTCGCGCGCGAGCATCTCGCGCGTCCACGGGTTGATGAACGACGCGGCTTCGAGCGCGGCAACCGCGTCGAGATCCTCGTCGCTGCTCGCCCGTTCGATCACCAGCGCCGTATCCACCACCCTACTCCGCTGTTGCTTTCCTGAGGCGCGCCAGCTCGGCATCCGGCCGACGAATGTAGATCGGCACGACGGCGTGGGGTGCCACAGCGCGCTCCGGATGCTCGTGCGCGATCTGCCCGATGATGCCGGCCAGTGGCGGCACCTCCGCCGCGACGCCGCTGCCGCCGACATGCCGCCCGATGATCTCCGCATATCGAGCGGCGCCGTCCCCTACGAAATGTACGACGCCCGGAAGGCCCCGCCGGCTCCATTCGTCGAGCGTTGCTTCAGGCGGCAGCGAGGATGGTTCGATGAGGATCTCGCCGTGCGCCGAATAAAGGGCCGCGTAGACCTGGCCGCGCTGGGCATCCATCCATGCGGCGACTTGCCGGTTACCGTCTGCGCCGGCGCGCGCGAGGGCGTCGAGCGCTGAAACCGGGACGATCTGGAGGCCTGACGCGAACGCGAGTCCCTGCATGGCTGCGATCCCGACTCGCAGGCCGGTAAACGAGCCGGGGCCCGCGGCGACGGCGAGCAGATCGATGTCGTCGATGGAAACCCTGGAATCCTCGAGCAACCGTATCAGGTCCGCTGGAAGCCGCTGACCGTGCGTCAGCATCCCATCCCCGATCAGCTCGGCACGCACGCGGCCGTGGTCGACCAGCGCGGCGCTTCCGGCGCGAGTAGTGGTATCGAGGGACAGCACGAGCACTGGTGATTTCCCGAAGCTCAATTGGCTCAATGTTATACTCGGCCTACCGGCTCACCGCCAGCCCACGAGTCCATGGCATCCCCCGTTTTTTCAGAGCCTGCCGGCGCTACGCCGGCAATGCGGCAGTACTTCGACGCGAAGCGGCAGTATCGCGACGCGATTGTGTTTTTCCGCATGGGGGACTTCTACGAGATGTTCTACGAGGACGCGCTGACGGCGGCGCGTGCGCTCGAGCTGACCCTCACGTCGCGCTCGAAGGACTCGAGCGGCGGCGCCATTCCGATGTGCGGGGTCCCGCACCATGCCGGAGATGGCTACATCGCCCGCCTCGTAAAGAAGGGATTCCGGGTCGCCGTCTGCGAGCAGATGGAGGACCCGAAAAAAGCCAAGGGCCTGGTCAGGCGTGAGGTGGTCCGGGTCGTCTCGCCGGGAACGCTGACCGATGCCGGCTACCTCGACGCCCGGGAGCCAGCCTTCATCATGGGCGTGAGCCCGGTACAGCCCGGTCCCGGCTACGGCGTCGCACTGCTCGATCTGTCCACGGGCGAATTCACGACAGCCGAGTACCTGGGACGTGAGGGACGCCAGGCGCTTGCCGACGAGCTCGCCATCCTGCGCCCGCGCGAGATCGTCGTCCCGGCAGGCCTCGACGACATCCGCGCGCTGGCCGCGGACCTGCGGCTCGACGCGCGCATCACGCCGTATGAGGCATGGGCATTCGACGGCGAATCGGCGCGCCGCACGCTGCTCGACCAGCTGCGGGCGCAGACACTGCAGGGATTCGGCCTCGACGGCCACGTGGCGGCCACGTCGGCCGCCGGCGCGCTCGTGCAGTACCTTCGCGACACGCAGAAGGTGGACCTGGCGCACGTCCGCGAAGTCGCGTTCCGCGCCGGCGTCGATTGTCTGCTCATCGATCCCACCACGCTCAAGACCCTCGAAGTGATCGACGCCAGTGACGGCGGGAAGAGCGGATCGCTCTTGCACGAGATCGACCGGACGATGACGCCGATGGGCGGCCGGCTCATTCGCGCCTGGCTGCTGCGGCCGCTCGTGGCGCTCGAGCGCATCCAGGACCGGCTGGACGCCGTCGAGGAGTTCGCGTTCCGTTCGACCGAGCGGTCGAAGCTGCGCGACACGCTCAAGAACGTGCACGACATCGAACGGCTCGTGGCGCGAGCGGCGCTCGGCACTGCAGGCCCGCGGGATCTGGTCGCGCTGCGTCACTCGATTGCGATCGTGCCGCGCGTCAGGTTGCTGCTGTCGGAGTTGCAGGCGCCGCTCGTCCGCAGCCTCACAGCGGAGCTCGACGATCTGGCCGACCTCCGCGACGAGCTCGAACGCACGCTGGCTGACGAGCCGCCGGTGCTGGCGCGCGATGGAGGCGCCGTGCGCGACGGCGTGGATAGCGAGCTGGACGAGCTCAGGACGATCAGCCGATCCGGCAAGCAGCACATTGCCGCGATGGAGGATGCGGAACGGGCCCGTACTGGCATTTCATCGCTGAAGATCCGCTACAACCGGGTCTTCGGGTACTACATCGAAGTCTCGAAGTCGAACCTGGGCAGTGTGCCGGCGGACTATCACCGAAAGCAGACAATCGCCGGAGGAGAGCGCTTCATCACTCCCGGCCTCAAAGACTACGAAGAAAAGGTCCTCGGCGCCGACGAACGGATTCTCGAACGGGAAATCGAGATCTTCGACCGGCTCAGGGCACGGGTCGCTACCGAGGCGCCACGCGTTCAGGACACCGCCCGCGGTCTCGCGTCGCTCGACGTGCTGGCTGCGCTCGCCGAGGCGGCGTCTCTGCACAACTACACCAAGCCGCTCATGCACAGCGGCGACGAGCTCGTCGCGACCGACGTCCGTCACCCGGTTGTCGAGCGTCATGTCTCTGACGCGTTCGTGCCCAACGACGTGACGCTGGATGGCGAAGCCAACCAGGTCGTGATCCTCACGGGTCCGAACATGGGGGGCAAGTCGACGTACCTGCGTCAGACGGCCCTTCTCAGCCTGATGGCGCAGGCCGGTTCGTTCGTGCCCGCGCGCACGGCGAAACTGCCGATCGTCGATCGACTGTTCGCACGCGTAGGCGCGTCCGACAACATCGCGCGCGGCCAGTCGACGTTCATGGTGGAGATGCAGGAGACGGCGAACATCCTGCACAGCGTGACGGCGCGCAGCCTCGTCATCCTCGATGAAATCGGTCGTGGCACGGCGACGTTCGACGGCCTCAGCCTGGCGTGGGCCGTCGCCGAGCATCTGGCGACGAACGCACGCGCGCGGCCGAAGACGATCTTCGCGACGCACTATCACGAGCTCACCGACCTGGCTGACGCCCTTCCCGGCGTCGCCAACCTCCATGTCGTCGTCCGCGAGTGGAAGGACGACATCGTCTTTCTCCGCAAGGTCGTCCCAGGACGGTCGGACCGCAGCTATGGGATCCAGGTGGCGAGGCTCGCTGGCCTGCCGCCGTCTGTCGTGGACCGGGCGCGAGAGATTCTCGCTGGGCTCGAGCGCGATGAGCTGTCACGCGGAGGGCGACCGTCGCTCTCCGGCGGCGGCGGTCCAAACAACCGTCAGCTTGGCCTTTTTCAGACGGCGAACGTCGAGGATCCGATGGTCGCGCGGCTCCGCGAGCTGGACGTCGACAACCTGACGCCGATGCAGGCCCTGGCTCTCCTGGCCGATCTGAAGCGGGAGGCGGGTGGATGAGGGCGGGGGTGCTGGTGGCGCTCGTGCTCGCGCTTGCCGCGATCGGTTGCGGAGACGGGCGCGCTGACGGCGACGCGATCGTCGTCGCGATGGCGAATTCTCCGCTCAACCTGGATCCGCGCGTTGGCGCTGACGAGGCGTCGCAGAAGGCGCACCAGCTGCTGTTCAATTCGCTGGTCCAAATCGACGACGATCTGCGCGTGGTTCCCGAGCTGGCCGAATCAATCGACCAGCCGGATCCACTCACCTACTCGGTGAAGCTGCGGCAGGGCGTGTTCTTTCACAACGGGCGTGAATTGACGTCTGCGGATGTCGTCTATACGTTCCGCAGCTTCCTCGATCCCGCCTTTCGCGGCCGGTCCGGCGCGTACAAGTTGCTGCAGTCGGTCGATGCCCCCGACAAATACACAGTCGTGTTCCGCATGAAGGAGGCGTTCGGGTCGTTTCCCGTGAACCTCGTGATGGGCATCGTGCAGGACGGCTCGGGCGATGCGAACGCGCGTCAGCCGATCGGCACGGGACCCTACAAGCTTGCCGCCTTCATCCCCGACGATCGCCTGGTGCTCGCGCCGTTCGAGCGCTATTACGAGGGGGCACCTGAGAATGCGGGTCTCGTGCTCAAAGTCGTACCGGACGACACGATGCGAGGCCTCGAGCTGCGGAAAGGAACGGTCGACCTCGTCGTCAACGACCTGGCCCCAGACATCATCTGGCAGCTGCGCGAGGAAGGCCGGATGCGCGTGGAGACGGCACCCGGAACGGACTACGCCTACATCGGGTTGAACCTTCACGATCCGGTTCTCGCCAACGCCGACGTGCGCAAGGCGATCGGGTTCGCGGTCGACCGCGAGGCCATCGTTCGCTACCTGCGGCGGGGATTCGCGTCGGTGGCCGTCGGCATCGTACCGCCGATGTCGTGGGCGTTCGAACCGAACGTCTTCGACTTCCATCACGACCCCGAGCGGGCACGGAAGCTGCTCGACGCGGCCGGGTTTCCCGATCCGGATGGGGACGGCCCGCAGCCACGCCTGCGACTCTCGCTGAAGACCTCCACGTCGGAGGTGTATCGCGTGCAGGCGGCCGCCATTCAGCACGACTTGTCACGGGTGGGCATCGCTCTCGACGTGCGTACCAGCGAGTTCCCCACCCTCTTCGCGGACGTCGTCCGCGGCAGCTTCCAGATGTATACGCTGCAGTTCGTCGGCGTCACCGATCCGGACATGCTCCGCCGCGTGTTCCATTCGAGTCAGGCCCCGCCGGTCGGTCTGAACCGCGTCTTCTACCGTGATGCGGAAGTCGATCGACTGATCGACGCCGCGGCGGTCGCCGTCGACGACCAGGCGCGGCGGCCCCTGTACACGAAGGCGCAGCAGATGATTGCGGACGATGTGCCGTATGTGAGCTTGTGGTACAAGACCAACGTCGCCGTATACCAGCCGGATCTCGACGGCGTGAAACTCTCGCCGATCGCCGCGTTCACGTTTCTGAAGCATGTTCGCCGGAAGCCGAACGCGCAGAGCGCCGCACTGCCGCAATGACGCTGGCGCGCCGCACGCTGCTCGTCTTCCTCGTGTGCCTGTGCATCGCCGAGGGCGCCACCGCATCGAACCGCTACGATCCGCGCCTGAGATTCCGAACCATCTCGACTCAACACTTCGACATTCACTTTCATCAGGGTGAGGAACTGCAGGCGCGGCGGCTGGCCGAGATCGCGGAAGAGGTGTCAGCGCTGATCGCGAAACGCCTCGGCCGTCCGGGTGGACGGATAAACGTCGTGCTCGTCAACCAGTCAGATCTTCCCAACGGATGGGCGACTCCTGTCCCGTTCAACCTGATCGAGATCACCGCCGCTGCGCCGACGGGCGAGAGTGTGATCGGCAACACGAACGACTGGCTTCGACTCGTCTTCACCCACGAGTACACGCACGTCGTTCATCTGAGCCGGTCACGAGGATGGATCGGCGGCCTTCGCCACGTCTTCGGGCGAATGCCTCTCCTTCTTCCGAACCTGTTCACGCCGTTGTGGCAGATCGAGGGGATCGCGACCTACGAAGAAAGCGCCGTCACCGGGCTCGGCCGGCTTCATTCCGGCGATTTCAGGATGATTGGCGAGCGGGCTGCGGGTGTGTCGGACTTTCTCACCCTGGATCGCGCGAATGGGGGACTGATCGCCTGGCCCTCCGGACATGCCCCATACGTGTACGGCGGACTGTTTCACGACTATCTGGCGAAGCGATTCGGTGACGAATCGCTGCAGCGGCTGGCTGACGCGTCGGCTGGCAACCTGCCGTATTTCGGCTTCCTCGGGTTCAGAAAAGTCTTTGGCGCATCGCTGGGCGATCTCTGGAAGCAGTTCGAAGCGGAATCACGAGAGAAGTCGACGAGTTCGTCGAGCGACTCCCTCCTCGCCAGAAGGATGACGCATCACGGATTTTCCGTTGCCGGGCCGCGGTTCGGTCCGGATGGCCGTGTTTACTATTCAACCGTGAACCCGAACGGTTTTCCGTCGCTGATGTCGATTGCCACAGGCGAAGACGTTCCCCGGCGGGTTGCGGACAAGTACCTGGGCTCGCGCGTGGGTTTTGCCGGCAACGAGCTCGTGTTCGATCAAGTGGACCTCATCCAGCAGGTGGGCTTGCAGTCCGACCTCTACGCGGTGCCGACCAGCGGCAATGGTGTCAGGCGGCTGACCCGCGAGGCGCGTGCGGCCGATCCCGACGTTTCCCCCGACGGTCGCACGATCGTCTGCACCGTACAACGTGCCGACGGACGTGGCCTGGCGACGTTGACGATGCCCGCGCGTGGTGAGGTGGGCACGCCCCAGTTGCTGAACGCGGATCCGCTCACCGATTGGTCATCACCGAAGTGGTCGCCTGATGGCCGTTCGATCGTGGCCGAACGCCGGCGTCTCCTGGGACAGTCCGAGATCGTCGTGGTGGACGCTGTTTCCGGTTCCGCACGAACGCTCGCGTCCTTTCCGAACGAACGAAGTGTCTCGCCCACCTGGACGTCTGACGGCCGCGCCGTCGTGTTTGCCAAGAGCACTCCGCTCCGAGGTTTCGAGATTCATTCGGTGAACCTCGAAACCGGCGCGATCGCGGTACTTCGCGACACTGGTCCATCCGCGCACTCACCGGCGATTGGCGCTGATGGCACGCTCGTGTATGTCGGGTATTCCAGCGACGGCGACGATCTCTTCATGATGCCGCCGGGTTCTCTCTCATGGAGTTCTGTGAAGGTCGACGAGACGCCCGCGGCTGAGCCACTCGCCGATCCGCCGGCCATCGAATCCCGTCCGTACTCACCGTGGCCGACCCTCGCTCCCCGCTTCTGGACGCCCACGGTTGAATCCGATGCCGACGAGGTGGTCATTGGTGCCGCGACCGCTGGCTACGATGCGCTCGGACGTCATGCGTACGGCGTCGAGGGAGGCTGGTCCACGTCTCGCGCGCGACCGGACTGGCAGATCGCATATGCCTACGATCGCTGGTGGCCGACGCTGTTTGCCGATGTGTCGGACGACACTGATCCATTCCGCGACGGCGAGGCTCACACGATCGAAGCGAATGCCGGGGTCCTCCTGCCAATTCGACGGGTCAGGTGGTCGCAATCGCTGCTCGGCGCGTTTCACGTCTCGACGGATCAGCTCACCTGTTCGACCTGCGGCCCCAACGGCGAAGTGGAAGCCACCCGCGCGGCGTTGCGAGGCGGTTGGCTGGTCGACACGGCGCGTTCCTACGGCTACTCCATCGGCGAGGAACGCGGCTGGAACCTGGCGCTGGGTACCGAGTTCACGCGGGAAGCGTTCGGCTCGGATGGCGACGGCGGCGCAGCGACACTTGACCTCCGGGGATACGTGCCGATTGGATCACGCCACGCGGTCCTCGCCGCTCGGGCTGCCGGCGCGACGACGTGGGGTGATGAGCAGGTGCGACGGGTGTTCAGCGCGTCGGGAAGTGGAACACAGCCGCTGGGCGTTGGCTTCGACTCCGACGCCATCGGACTTCTAAGAGGCGTCGACGAAGGCGATGTCGCCGGCGAGCACGCCGTCGTCGTGAATGTCGACCTCCGCGTGCCGTTCTGGCGCATCGAGCGCGGACTCGGCACGTGGCCGCTCTTTGCACGAACGTTACACGGATCGGTGTTTGCCGACTTCGGCCACGCGTGGACCGAGTCGTTCAATCGCCGTGACGCGTCGCGCTCGTTCGGCGCCGAGCTGTCGCTCGATACCGTCGTCGGATTCGTGCTGCCGCTGACCTTTACGGCTGGCGCCGCGTGGCGCGATGTGCCGGGGCTCGAACGCGGCGCTGCCGTCTTCGGTCGAGTGGGTCGATCGTTCTAGGACGCGGACCTGCCGTAGTTCGTGACTCGTCGCTCGTTGCTCGAAGCACGGACAGAAGGCCTGTGGGATCTTCGAGCGACGAGCTACGAGCGACGCCCCACGGCCTGTGAAAAAAACCGATAGAATACGGCGGTCATGCCCGATAAGTCCCGCTTCCTGCGGGTCCCCGTGCAGCCCTTCTCGGCCGAACCAGGATTGACAGCAGATGAAATGCTCGCGCGCATGGAACGCGTGTCGTTCCAGGGGCGCAGCCTGGCAACCGCCCGGCGCATCTGGGAACGAATGCTGGCGGCCGACTGCACAATCTTCCTGGGTCTCTCGGGCGCGCTGAGCGCCGGCGGCATGCGCTTGCTGGTCGCGCATCTCCTGACCGAGCGCTATATCGACACCATCGTCTCAACCGGCGCGAACCTGTATCACGATCTGCACGAGACGCGCGGGCGTCATCACTACATCGGATCGCCGCTCGAGAACGACGCGGCGCTGCAGGCGGATCAGATCGATCGTGTTTACGACACCTACGCCAGCGAACAGGAATTCGTCGACAATGACGAGTGGATCGCCGCGTTCGTACTTACCCTGGAGCGCCGGCCGTACACGTCGCGGGAGTTTCTTTACAAGCTCGGTGAGCACCTGTGGAACGAGACCGGCCGCGACGGGATCCTGACCGCGGCGTTTCGCGGTAACGTGCCGATCTTCTGTCCAAGCATCGCGGACTCGTCGATCGGCATGGGCCTGTCGCAGGCGAGGCATCGCGACGAGCAGGCGGGACACGTCGACGTCATCGGCGACATCATCGAGTCGTCGAATCTCGTCATCCGCCATCCGCGCACGGCCTCGATCGTGCTGGGCGGCGGCACTCCGAAGAACTTCATCAATCAGGCGAGCGTGCAGGCGGAGTTCTACGACGACCGCGTTGGCGGGCATCGCTTCGCGATTCAGATCGTCACCGACGTGCCCTACTACGGCGGCGCGTCCGGATCCAGCCTGGAAGAGGCGCAGAGCTGGGGCAAGCTCGCGACCGACGCCGAGCAGATCACGGTTCACGCCGACGTGACGATCGCGCTGCCGCTGCTCGTCAGCGCGCTCGAAAGCAGCGCGCGCGACACGGTGGCCACCCGAAACCGGTTGCGCTTCGATCTCTCGGGGCCTGTCATGGCCATTGATGGGAGACCACTACCCAAGGCGCGTTTCGAGGCACGCTCATGAGTTTTCCGTTCGAGTACGATCATGGTGCGCCGCTCGCCTTCGGCGGTGCGCTGCCGCACGTGCGGTCATTCGACGAATCCAAGGTCGTCATTCTTCCCGTACCTGTCGATCGGACGACCTCGTACATTCCGGGCACACGGAACGGTCCGCGCGAGATCCTCCAGGCCTCGTCGCACATGGAATTGTGGGACGAAGAAGTCGGTACGGACGTCCACGCCGTCGGCATCTTCACACTTCCGGAAATGGAGCTGCCGTTCGGCGAGCTGGCGCCGCTGATGGACGAGATCAACCGCGTCGCGTCCGAGATCCTGTCGCGCGACAAGTTCCTGGTCACGCTCGGCGGCGAGCATTCAATCACTCCTCCGCTCGTCGCCGCGGCCGCGAAGAAATATCCCGGGCTTTCTGTGCTGCAGATCGACGCGCATGCCGATCTTCGGGACTGCTACATGGGCACGACGCACAATCACGCCTGCGCGATGCGGCGGACGCTCGAGCACGCGCCGATCACGCAGGTCGGCATCCGCAGCATGTCCACCGAAGAAGCGGCTGTCGCGTCGTCGCTTGCGACGTCGATTTTCTATGACGTCACCATGCGCGACGACCCTGCGTGGATCGATCGGGTCGTCAGCACGTTGCGCGACCCGGTCTACATCACCATCGACGTGGACGGGATTGATCCGGCGATCATGCCCTCCACCGGCACGCCGGAGCCCGGCGGGCTGTCGTGGTACGAAACGCTCGCCCTGCTGCGAGCCACCATCCGTCAGCGGAAGGTGATCGCCTGCGACGTCGTCGAACTCAGCCCGATCCCGGGTCTGCTCGCCCCGAACTTCCTCTGTGCGAAGTTGGTTTACAAAATTCTGACTTATCGATTCGGATCTTTGCCGTAGTTCGTGGTCCGTCGCTCGTCGCTCGAAAGGCTTTTGGGCCCCTAGTGCTCTTCGAGCTACGAGCGACGAACCACGAACGACGAACCCCTCGCACCATTCGCCACCGCTTCGCCCCCGATCAATAGGGCTGACAATCGGTGTATACGAGGTATACTCACCGCCGTGGGTACGTCAGACCCGTACTCTCAGGCGGTTCAGGCCCTTGCCCAGGGGCGGGGCGCTGATGCGGCGGCACTGCTGACCCGGGCGCTCCGGCGTCCCGGTTTGCCGCGTGAAGAGCAGATCCAGGTCCGTTGTGCGCTCGCCGAGGCCTACCTGCTGCAGGACGACCTGCGCCAGGCCACCGAGGCACTGGGGCACCCGCCGGAAGTGCGCGAGCGGATCGAGCCTGCCCGTCTCTCCGACCTGTGGCGGATGCACGGCCGCCTCGCAGCCGCCCGCGGGGAGCCCTCCCGCGGTATTGCCTCCCTCAGCAAAGCGCTCGCGGCCGCTGAACGTGCGCACGATTCGCGTGCGATTGGCCTCGTCCACTACGAGCTGGCGCTTTGCTACCGCCAGGTCGGCGACACCACGATCGTCCGCGAACATCTCACGCAGGCCGCCTCCGCCCTGCACGCGGCCGGCGACCGCCGTCAACTCGCCATGGTCCACTCGTTGTCCGGCGTGACGCTCGCGCAGGAGGGACGGCTGGACGAAGCGCTGACCACGATGAGGCAGGGCGAACGTCTCGCCCTCGCGGTGGATGCGCAGGACGTCGTCGCGACCATCTGCGGCAACCAGGCAAACGTTGCGCTGATGCAGCATCGTCACGAGCAGGCGCTGGCGCTCGCGGAACGCAGCGTCGAGTTGCAGGAAGAATCGGGGACTCCGCACGGTCTGGGAATCGCGCTCGCCTCGCTCGGGCAGATTTGCGTGCGGCTGGGCAGCTTGAAGCGCGCCGAGCAGGCACTCAATCGGGCGCTCGACGTCCGCAGCCCGATGCAGTTCATGCGCGAGACGACGGGCGGTGTGTTCGACACGCTCGCGCAGATCCATCTGATCAGAGGCGATCACGACGCAGCGGGTCGCTACCTTCAGAAGGCGCGCGAAGCCTACGGCGAGCACGGCACGGAATCGAGCCAGTGGTATCAATGGTCGCTGAAGGTTCTCGAAGCGCGGCTGGCGCTTCGTTGTGGCCAGGCGAATACGGCGCTCGCACTAGCTGGTGAACTTGCGAGGTCGGGCGAAACACCGCCCGCGTATGCGCTCCAGGCCGCCCTGATCGTGACCGAAGCGCTGCTCGATTTGGATCGCGTCGACGAGGCGCAACCGGAGCTCGATCGTGTCGGGACGAAGCTCAACCCTGCAGCGATGAGCGGCACATGGGGCGAGTATTTGCGCATCCGCGGCCGGCTTCATGCGGCTGCCGGACGATCCACCGAGGCGTATCACGCGTTCGGTCAGAGCGTCAGCGTTTTCGAGCTGCTCGGCGAGCGCCACCAGGCGGGTCTGAGTTATCTCGAGCTCGGGCGCCTGGCTGGCGGTGCCGGCGCCCGATCCCGCGCGCAGCGCTATCTCACAGATGCCATCGGCCTGTTCGAATCGCTGGGCGCCGCGCCCGACCTCGCGGAAGCGCAGGCCGCGCTCGCGACGGTACCCACCGCGGCAACCGGCGGTTACGTCGGCGTGCAGATGGATGGAGACGATGCGCTGGTGCGGCGGATCGTGGATGCGGCGGTGATGCCCGCGCTGCTGGCGCGCGAAGGCGCAACTGCCCTCCTCGAAGCCTGCGACGCAATCGCGTCCGTGATCTTTCTGCAGTTGCCGTCCGGCCAGCCTCGTGTCCTGAGTTTCTCCGGCTGCGAGGCTGATGCAGCCAGAACACTGGCGCAGGCCTCTTTGCGCAAGCAGAACCCGGCGGGCCTTCTCGTCACGTCGGATTCTCTCGGACGCGACGTCGAGGGACCGCGCTATGGCGCCGTGTCGTGCGCCTCGTCGCTGACTCCCGCCGCGGGGCAACGTTTTCGAACGCTGTGCGCGGTGCTTCGTCAGGGTTTCGAGCTGTGTTCGGCGCGTGAGCGGCCGATCGACGTCCCGACCGGCGCGCTGGAGCGGCCGCTCGAGCCGCTGCTGCCCGGGTTCGTCTGCTCGAGCGCGGCGATGCAGCGCGTCGCCGATCAGATCCAGCGTCTTCAGGGGAACGACCTGACCGTGCTGATTACCGGCGAGAGTGGCACGGGCAAGGATCTCGTGGCCCGCGCGATTCACGCCGGTTCGCCGCGCCGTCACAACATGTTCCTCCCCTACAACTGCACGAGCGCGACGAAAGAGCTCGCCGACAGTCAGCTGTTCGGACACCGCCGCGGCAGCTTCACCGGCGCCGTCGCCGACCAGCCGGGTGTGCTGCGCACCGCGGTCGGCGGCACGCTGTTCCTCGACGAGATCGGCGACCTTCCGCTCGACGTGCAGCCGAAGCTCCTGCGATTCCTCGAACAGGGCGAAGTGCTGCCGGTCGGCGACACCCGTCCGCACCGCGTGGACGTGCGCGTCGTGGCCGCGACCAACGCTGATCTCGAACAACGGGTTGCTGAGGGGAAATTCCGGGAGGATCTTTTCTACCGCCTGAGCGTCATCCGGATCCATGTGCCGCCGCTGCGCGATCGGCGGGAGGAGATTCCGCATCTCAGCTCATTCTTCCTGCGCGAGGCGTCGGAGCGCCTGGGCAAGCCGGGCGTTCGCCTCAGCCCGGACTCGCTCGATCTCTTCGACTCGTTCCAGTGGCCCGGCAACGTCCGGCAGCTTCGCAATGAAGTGCAGCGAGCCGTGGCGATGGCCTCACCTGCCGGCGTGATTACCCCGGATCTGCTGTCGTCGGCGCTGTCCGCGACGGCCGATCCCTCTGAGGGCGCGCCACGCACTCGCGGCCGCCGCAAGAACCTTGCAGCCGCCGTCGAGGAGCTCGAGCGCGAGATGATCGAAGGCGCGCTCGAAAGGTCGGGGGGCAACATCTCGGAGACGGCCAGGATTCTCGGCCTGACACGGCGCGGTCTCTATCTGAAGATGCAGCGCCTCGGGGTTAGCGGAGCCAAGGCTGAAGTGTGAACTCGCGTCCGCCGCAGAGACCACGGACAATCAGCAACGTTCGACCTCTGATCAAGTTGGGCGTTCTCCAGGGTCCTGACTGATTAGTCCGACACAGGGTCCAAGATACCCGGTATACAGCTATCCAGCGATCTGGTTACCTGGTATTCAGCCCGCCGAGCCCGCATCGACTCGTCATATCAAGTATAAATCACTGAAATTAAAACACATGTCTACCACAAGCGAGGTGCTTGGGTCCTTTGCGCCCAGTCGGCCTGCGCCTTGATATTGCTACTGCCCAGGAGACCAGGATCAATGGAACAGCGACTTCGCCTCGTGCAGGGTGCCCACAACCGCAGCGAGAAGCGTGCGGGCGAGCGGCAGCCGATCA
>Ga0075420_100000362_pt1 | contig 35061 bp, 31 predicted proteins | sample SoiMetdeltSBSDD4_FD_75296 | JGI IMG/M metagenome (GOLD analysis project Ga0075420, IMG submission 75296) | Bulk soil microbial communities from a Populus tree surrounding site in Tennessee, USA - Soil MetaG P. deltoides SBSDD4 | ecosystem: Environmental > Terrestrial > Soil > Tree plantation...
GCCGCCGAGCTCGAGGCGGTGTTTGAGTCTCTTGGCGACGGGCTACTGGTCCTGAACTCCTCGGCCCTGGTGGTCGAGGCGAACCGGACCGCGCTCGCCTTGCTCGGTTTCGGTCAAAAGGGCGAAATCCTGGGACCGATCTTGACCGTGCTCGCCGCGCGGGTGACGCGGACGGACGGCGCCCCGTTCGGTCGTGAGGATCTCGGGTTGTTCCAGACCCTTCGGGAGGGCGGGATCGCGCGGGCCGAGGCCGTCCTGCGGCCGGAGTTCGGCGGGCCCCGCTGGATCGAGACGGTCGCCAGCCCGATCCGCGACCTGGACGGCGCGGTCCTCGGCGCGGCGATCGTCGCACGCGACGTCACCCAGCGGCGGCGGCACGAACGCGACCTTGGCCTGATCGTCTCGGTCACCGATGCGCTGATGGCCGCCGTAGACGTCGGAGCGGCCCTCGGCGCTCTGGCGGAGCGGTGCGTGCAGGATCTCGGTGATTGGTGTGCCGTCTTCCAGGTCGAAGAGGGCTCCGACCTGCTACGCCCGGTGGCGATGCGTCAGCGTGACGGCAAGCTCGGGCCCGAGCTTGCCAAAATGCTCACGCAGCGGCCGGCTCGAACTGGCGAGGGCTTCGCCGGTGCCGCGATACGGGCCGGCCAGGTGCTGCTGCTGCCGGACCTGTCCGAGGAGACGCTTCGACGACACGCCGGGAACAGCGTCGAAGCCCAGATCGCCCGGCGCGTCGGCCTCCGCTCGATCGTCTCGGCGCCGCTGCGTGGCGCACGCGGCCACGTCGGCGCCGTCTGTGTCGGCTGGACCAGCGACCGGCGCCGCCCGGACGACCAGGATGCCCACCTCGTCGATGAGCTTGCCCGCCGTGCCAGCATGGCGCTGGAAACGGCGCGCTGCCTGCGGTCGCTCGAACAGTCGCTCGAGCGGATCGAGCTGGTCCTGAACTCCACGGGTGCCGGGCTGCTGATCTTCGGCGGCGATGGCCGTGCGATCCTGGCGAACACCACCGCGTGCGAGATGGTCGGGTTGGAAGGCGACGGCGTCGGGCTCACCCTTGCCGAGATCCTCTCGATCGATGACGACCAGTTCGAAGATCCGAACGACCTCGACGACATTCTGAATCGCGCCGCCGACATGACGGCCGACTCGCGCGGCGAGCTTCGCCTGCGAGCGCCCGAGTCGATCGACCTACACTGGATCGCCACGCCGGTGCGGCAGCAGGGTGGTCCGGTCCTCGGCCAGGTCGTGGTCTGGGTGGACGTGACCCACATCCGTGCTGCCGAGCGCGTCAAGGACGATCTCGCGGCCGATCTGAGCGAGGCGTTGCGGCTGCCGCTCCAGACGATCTCCACCCACGCCGTCCAGACGCTGCGACGCGGCCGGCGGACCGGCGGGGACTCGACGCTTGCGCACGGCCTGGAGGTGATCCTGCGCAACGCCCGCCAGGTGTCAATGCACGTCAACGACCTGGTGGACGCGGCCCGCTTCGATGCATCCACGCTGACGCTGGACCCGATCGAGGTGAACGTCCACGACGTGTTGCAGCAGGCGGTAGACCAGGCGCGCGCCATGACCACCACGCACCGCTTCCGGGTGGACGTCCCGCCGGCGGTCCCGCCGCCGCGCTGGGACCCAGACCGGGTGCGCCAGGCGCTCCTGCACGTGCTGAGCAACTGCATCAAATACTGGCCGGATGGCGGTCAGATCACCATCAAGGCACGGCCCCAGGTCGAGGGCGTCGTCATCAGCGTCCGGGATCGGGGGCTGGGCGTGCCGCCGGACGAGCATGAGCGCGTGTTCGAGCGGTACTTCCGCCTCGCCGACGATCCTGCGCGACACCGCATCCGTGGCAACGGGCTCGGCCTCTACCTGGTGCGCGGGGTCGTCGAGGCGCACGGCGGCACGGCCTGGATCGAATCGACCGGCGTCCCCGGCGAGGGCACGACGGTCCATCTGCTGCTACCCTGGATGCCGGAGACGACGGCCGCGCGGTAGCGGCCTCCTGCAATCCATCTCGGTTTCGGCCCGGCTTTCGTAAAAAACCTAACGCCGGCCTGACGCCGCTTCTCACGTTCCTGACGTCTGCCTCACGGACCCCATGCCACACTACGTTCAGCCAGACGGCAGCGGGACACGCCAGACGGCAGGCAAGAGAGAAGGGCAGGGGGCAACGGACATGCAGGCTGCAGCACAGCTCGTGGTTCTGGCGCAGCAGGGTGATCAGACGGCGTTCGCTTCGCTCTACGAGCAGTACTCCCCACTGGTGTACCGCTTCCTCCGCCGCCGACTCGACGGCCCTGACGAGATCGTCGAAGACCTGACCGAGGACGTCTTCGTCAAGGTGTACGAGAAGCTGGACCGCTACGTCGAGCGCGGCCTGCCGTTCACTGCCTGGCTGTACCGCATCGCCCACAACCACCTGGTGGACTACCTCCGCAGCCTGCCGCGGATGACCGCCTCCTCGCTGGACGAGGTCGCCGAGGTGCCGGAGCGCGCCGCGACCGCTGCCTTCAGCCGGGTGCTCGATCGTCAGTCGCTCGAGCCGGCCCTTGCCCGCCTGACCCCCGAGCAGCGCCAGGCGATCGAGCTGCGCTTCATGGAGGGAATGTCGGTGGCCGAGACCGCCGCCACGATGGGACGCTCCGACGAGGCCGCGAAGAAGCTCCAGGCGCGCGCGCTGGCGAACCTCCGCCGCCACCTGGCGCCGCCGGCCGCACCCTCGAAGCCGACTCCGATCTCCCGCCCGAACAACGTCGTCCGGATGGCCGTCGCCTGAACCCTGCTTCGGCAATTCGCCAACGGCGCCGCGTCCCAGGCGCCGCCGGCGACTCCTGACACGATTTCCCGCCCCCCCCCTTCTAACGAGAGCCCTCTCGACCTCCTGTCGAGAGGGCTCGTGCGTCTCCGAGAGTTCTCGACAGGAGGGGGCGCACCGGGTGTGTAACTGCACTGGCGCCGGGTTCGCGCACTCGCTCGCCCGCCCCTGATCCTTCCCTGGCACCGTACCCCGCCGATCCGCCTCAGGGATACCGAAAGAGCGATACTGCAAAGACTTGCTCGCGAGGCGCAACTGCTCTGATGGATTCACCGCTCGTTCTGGTCGTCGACGATGAGCCGCATATCTGCCTGCTCGACGTCGGGCTGCCGGACATCGACGGCTTCAGCCTCTGCTCGCGCATTCGCGAGGTCAGCCACGCGCCGATCATCATGCTGACAGGTCGCCACCATGACGAGGACGTGGTGCGGGGCTTCAAGGCTGGCGCGGACGACTACGTCACCAAGCCGTTCAGCCTACGCCAGCTCGCCGCCCGTGCCGAAGCGATGCTGCGCCGCTCCCGCGGGCCGTCCTCGGCGATCGGCCGCTACCAGGACGACCAGCTCGAGGTAGACGTCTCCTCACGTCGGAGTGTGCTGCGCGGGGTCAACACGCGCCTGACCCCCTCCGAGGCGAAGCTGCTGGACCTGGTCCTGGCGCACCCCAGGCGCGTCTTCACGCCGCAGGAGCTGCTGCGCCACCTGCGCGGCCCGGGTTACGAGGATGCCCACGGAGCTCTCCGCCAGGTCATCCTGGGACTCCGGCGCAAGATCGAGCCGGACCCCTCGTCGCCCACCTATCTCGTCACCGCACCGGGCGGGGGCTACGCGTTCGAGCCCCAGCTCACCTGAGCGCCCGCGCACGCGGCAGCAAGCCGCGTCACATTCCGCACTGTGCAGTTTGCTGCATGCTTTGTGCTCAAGTAGCCGAAAACTGGCCTTCAGACGGCCTCCATTAGGGCGTCTTGCCCAACGCCCCGGTATGATTCTTGTGAGCCCTGTCCGATGGCGCCCGCCTCGAGGCCCGGTATCCTCACCCAGACGGCCGGGCCGCCCGCTCGGGCGCATCTCTGGCCGAGCATGCTCGGCGAGGCATCCTCAACGGCGCTATGTCCGCGACTGTTCACGACGTCTGGGCCGGCGCGCTGCCGCCGGGCACGCAGCTTGTTGGCGGTCAGCGTGGGCTGGACCGTGAGGTCCGCTGGGTCATCACCTTGCGACCCCGCCCCCCGGGCCTGGTCGGTCTCAAGGGCGGTGAGCTCGTTCTTGTCGGCGCCGACACGCTGCGCGCCCTCGACGACCGCCTGACGCTCGCCCGCGCGATCGACCAGCTCAGCCAGGCCGGGGTTGCCGCCGTGGCGGCGCGTGGCGGGATCGACCAGGCGGCCATCGCGCGCGCCGACGCGCTCGGCTTTCCGCTGCTCTCGATTCCCGTCGAGGCCTCGCTGACTCAGTCTGAACAAGACGCATTACGCCTCCTCGCCGATCGGCAGGCCGAGACGCTGGAGCTCACCCGCCAGGTCCAGCAGCAGTTGACCGAGCTGCTGATCGCCGGCCACGGCCTGCCGGCCATCGTGGACCGGCTCGCCGTCCTGACGCGGCGCGCCGTCGCCGTCGAAGACGCGTCGGGCATCCGACAGCTGAGCGGCGCCGCCGTCAGCCTGCCGGATCGCACCCAGGTGGTGGAGGCGCTGGAGCGGACCAGGCCACGTCTGCTCGCCTGGATCGACGGTCGGCGCGTCCCCGCCGCCGACCCGCCGACCCAGCGGTTCCGTCTGGAGATCGACGGGATCGGCCGGATCGTGGCGCCGATCGCCGCCGACGACGGCGCCCTGGCGTTCCTCTCGCTGATCGCGCCCCACGAGTCGCTCGGACGCTCAGACGCACTCAGCGCCTCGCAGGGCGCCACCGTCTGCGCGCTGGTCCTGGCGCGCGAGCGGGCGGTACTCCAGGCCGAAGATCGGCTGCGGCGCGACGTCGTGACGGACCTGCTGAGCGGCGCTTTCACTTCGGATTCGGCGCTGTTGGAGCGTGCCGAGCGGCTCGGCTTCAACCTATCGCTGCAACACCTGCCGATCGCCCTGCGAATCGCCGCCGAGCCGCCGGCCGCGACTCCGCGCTCGCATGACGTGGTGAGTGTGCTGGTGCGTGAGCTGGGTCGGCTTGGTGTTTGCGCACCGATCGGCGTGCTCGGCGAGACGATCGGGCTGGCGTTTCCGCTCGACGGCGGCGAGCCGGCCGCCGTCGCGGCAAAAGTCCACCGGCTGGTGGCCCAGGTGAGCGGGCGGACGGTCTCGGCCGGGGTCGGGCGGCCTGGCATCGGACCGGCCGCTATCGCCCAGGGGTACCGGGAGGCGGACCGGGCGCTGGTGATCGCGCGGCGACTCTTCCCGCCGGGCGCGCTGACCTTCTTTCAGAACCTCGGTGTCCACCGCCTGCTGTTGGCGCTCGACGGCCACCCTGAGCTCGGCGCCTTCTACGAGGAGACGCTGGCGGCGATCGACCAGTACGACCGCACCAACCGCTCGGAGCTCCTGTCGACGCTGGAGGCGTTCTTCGCGGCCGACAACAGCCTGGCCGAGACGGCCTCGCGCCTCCACCTCCACCGGAACACGGTGGCGTACCGGCTGCGCCGCATCGAACAGATCAGCGGCCACCAGCTCGGCGACCCGGAGACCCGCCTGGCACTCCACCTCGGGCTGCGCGTCCGCCACGCGCTCGCGGCCCGCGAGCCGGACGCCGAGCATGGGATGGTCGCCGCGCTCGCGCCGGACCGCCGCCTCGGCCGCTGACGGTTATTCGCATTGGCGGCGAGGTGCCACACGACGTAAGCTACCCCGTCCGTCCAACCTCACGGGTCACGGAGCCCCCACTGGAGACGCTGTGAGCGTGCTGCGCTGGATCTCCCCGCTCATCGCCGCCCTGATCGTGTTCGTCGTCGGCAGGCCGCCGGCTCCCGTCGAGGCGGCGATGCCGCTGCCGCCCAGCCGGATCGGCTCGTCAGCCGACTACCAGGGCTTCATCAACGGTCGATTCCTGATCCTGAACATGCACGGCGGGATCCTCCACCGCTCGATCGACCCGGTCTACGAGAACATCAAGTACGCGACCTGGATGAACGCTGGCGCGATCCGGATGTTCGCCACGGACAGCACCCAGAACAACTCCTCAGACGGCGACTGGGTCGGCAACCGCATCGCCGACATCGCCCCGGCGCTCCGTGGCAACGACCTGAAGCTGATCGTCGCCCTGGTCAACAACCACCAGGAGGTCCCCGGGGAGCCGCGAAACAGCGTCGGCTGGAAGGACGGATACTGGCAGCATCTCTTGCCGTTCTTCCAGGGCAACTGGCGCGGGCCGTACCTCGACTTCAGCCGCCGGTTGATCTCGACCGTCGTCAATCGCGGCGCCCGTGACGTCATCCTGGCCTGGGAGTACGGCAACGAGCTGAACACCCAGGATGACCCACCAGTCGTGCTCTCCTTCATGGAGCAGATGCACCGCGAGATCCGGCAGATCGACCCGGTCACGCCGATCTGGCCCGGGACGATGGGGAGCCACCACCTGACGCCGGCCTGGGAGTACAGCCTGGCCCGACGGCTGTACTGTGAGGGCCCGATCGACGCCTACACGCTCCACACCTACGACTGGATCGACTCGTACCGGCCGGGCGACATGCCGATCGACCGCGACCTCAACTACGTCGTCAACTACCCGTGCGCCAACGGCCGCCGGTTGCCTGTCGTCGTCGAAGAGCTCGGGACCTCACGTGAGCTGCCCGGCTACTACAGCGCCGACAATGAGAACGCCCGCATCGAACAGGAGATCCACCAGATCCGGATGGTGCTCGGGTACGATCAGGTGGTCGGAATCGGGGCCTGGTCCGCCGAGAGCCCGAACACACCGGTCTGGCGCCACGACAATCGGCGGGGGCTGACCTCGTACGGGCCAGGGCGGAGCGGCGACGGCTCGTGCTACTCCGGCGTCAACCTGATGGAGGCCGGCGGCGCACGCTGCCGTCTGGAGACGATCCTCCGGAACCTGCCCGCCCGCCCCTGACCCCGAGACCTGTCTGCTGGCCCAGCCTCTGATATCCGTCGAAGTTTTGCGCCATCAGATTTGTGTCAGGATCGTTCTTGCGCGGCCAGCGATTTTCCCCGTAGCGGATCGTGCGACCGTTACATCGGATAGCGATCACACGGATCACCTCGGAGCAAGACCGCGTGGCCACGGTGAGCGGAGTGCGCGCGATGTCGTCGGAACCGATAATTCAGCAGCTGCCGACCGGTCCGGCGCGTCCAGAGTCGCACACCCGCCATTCGGCCCTCCTGCGGATCGTCCGACAACTGACCGATGAGTCCGATCCGGACACCGTCATGCGCTGTCTGGTCGACGAGGCGATAGCGTTGCTTCGAGGCGAGGTCGGCTCGGCCGCCTGCTGGAGCGAGGAAGAGCAAGTACTGAAGCGGGTCTGGAGCACGATTCCGCTGGTGGATGGCCGGCCGTACGACACCGCCCGGGCGAAGGCCTCGGGGGGCAGGCGATCGTGCTGCGACGCCCGGTGATCTCCAACGACTACATGGGTGACCCGAAGTCGCTCGGCGTTGCGAAGCGGGTTGGCCTGCACGCCGGCATCGGCGCGCCGTTGCTCTGCGATGGCGAGATCCTCGGCGCATTGATGATCGGCACCCGCGACCCGAACGTGAAGTTCTCCGAGGAGGACGCCGAGGCGCTGGAGATCCTGGCCGGCGTCGCGGCGTCGGTGGTGACGGGGCTTCGGCGGGCGCGTCTGGCGGGAGCGATGCTCGCCGCGCGGATCGCGCAGCATCATTTGAACAATCAGCTCGCCGTGACGATCGGCTACGCGGACATGCTGGCCCACGACCCGCGGCTGCCCGAGGACCTGCGCGATTTCGCCGCCGAGATCCTGACCAGTGCCCAGGACGCCGTCCGGACCGTCGACCAGCTTCGTCGCGTCACCCGGCTGGAAAAGGCAAGCACCGGGCTGCCTGAAGGTGGCGTCCTCAACCTGGAGCGCTCGGTCGGCGAAAGCAGACGCTCGTCAGCTTGAGAGCACGCGCCTGTGCCCGCGATCTCAATGTCACCCCACGCAGTGTGGCTGACAGTACGGGTTCCCAGGCCGGCGTCAACGGCGGACTCGATGAAGTCTGTCGCGCCAGCGGTTCCGTCCGTCGCACCCGGTGCGCTATGCTTACGCTGTCAATACCAGAGAGATGATCGTTCCCGGAGGCCGTCGTGGCACTGACAACCCAGACATATGCGGAGCAGCTTGGACGGGCCTTCGCCGAAGCGGCCCGTGGCGAAGAGAACATCGTTGAACTCTGGGTTTCGACGCGTCCTGGTGGCGTCGATCTCTGGGTGCTCACCCAGCCCATTGACATGGCCGCCGAAAAGATGCTGTACCGGTTTACGGATACGCTCTACGCCCGCTTCAAGACGGCGGATTTTCAGGTCTACACTGTTAATCCTCGTCACTTCCGTGACGGCGGGCGATCCGCAATTCCGGGGCACGCGGTGCAGATCCCACTTCAGATCGCCTGACGGTGGATCAGAAGACCCTCGATCATCTCCGGATCGCGCAACGCAACCGCGAACTTGCCCGGTCCTTGCTCGCGCAGTCGGAGCTCGAGCCCGAGCCCTGGGAGTGGGTTGCCGTCATCCTGTTCTACGCGGCGGTCCACTACGTGAATGCGTACCTGTGGGAGCGCTATCACGTCGCGCCGACGAACCACGATCAGCGAACGCACGGCGTGCGTTACGACAGCGCTCTGAGCGTCTGCTCATCCAGCTACGACATCCTCAAGGCCCACGGCTTTCACGCCCGCTACAACGAAGGATTCACGCTGTCCGAACTTGACGCTCGTTCGCTCTTGAACAGTGAACTCCGGGCGGTCGAGGCGACGGTGATGCAGGCGCTCGGGCAGCCAATCCCGACGTGGTAAATGCGAGCCAGCGTCAGGATGCCGAGCTCGGCGTCAGCGCCGCATCCGCGGGGACAGTGGTGCCGTCGCGGCCGGGCTTGAACTGCTCGTCATACAGCCTGGCGTAGAGGCCGCCGCGCGCCAGCAGCTCCGCGTGCGTCCCCTGCTCCACCAGCCGCCCACAATCCAGCACCAGGATCACGTCGGCGGCCAGGATCGTCGAGAGGCGGTGGGCGATCACCAGGCTCGTCCTGCCCGTCAGCAGCGGCGTCAACGCCGCCTGGATCAGCGCCTCCGAGCGCGAGTCCAACGACGAGGTCGCCTCGTCTAGCAGCAGGATGCGCGGGTCTTTCAACAACACCCGCGCAATGGCCAGCCGCTGCTTCTCGCCGCCAGAGAGCCGGTAGCCGCGCTCGCCGACCAGCGTTTCATACCCCTCCGGTAGCCCGACGATGAACTCGTGGATGTTGGCGGCCCGGCAGGCGGCCTCGGTCTCGGCGTCGGTGGCGTCCGGGCGGCCGTAGAGCAGGTTTTCGTTGACCGTCGCGTGAAACAGGTACGTCTCCTGAGTCACGATCCCGATCTGGTTCCGTAGCCAGTTCAGACTCAGCTCGCGGACGTCGTGGCCGTCCACCTGTATCGCCCCCGAGAGCGGATCGTAGAAGCGCGGCACGAGGTACGTGACCGTCGTCTTGCCAGCCCCGCTCGGGCCGACCAGCGCCACGAGCTGGCCCGGCTTCGCCGTGAACGAGACGCTGTCGAGCGCCAGCCGCCCCTCCACATAGCCAAAGGTGACGTGGTCGAACTGGATCTCCCCTCGAGAAGGTGGCGGGATCAACGCGTTCGCCGGCTCGGCGATCTCAGGCTTCAGGTCCAGGTAATGGAACAGCCGCTCGAACAGGGCCAGCGAAGACATGACGTCCACGTGGACGTTCGCCAGCTCACTGACCGGGCCGTACAACTGTCGCAGGTACGCCACGAACGCGACGATCGTCCCGATGCTGATCTCGCCCTGGATCACCAGCCAGCCGCCGTACAGGTAGATCAGGGCCGGGCCAATCGACTGGAACAGCCCGATCACCATGAAGAACCAGCGGCCGACCATCCGCTGGCGGATCTCCAGCTCTTTCAGCTCGTTGGCCTTCGTGTAGAACCGATCGGCCTCGAACTTCTCGCGGGCGAACGCCTTCATCAGCAGCGTGCCGCTGATCGAGAGCGTCTCGGCCATCACCGAGGCCAGCGCACCCTGGTGCTCGGCCGTCTGGCGCCGAAGCTGCTGCCGGATCCGTCCGACCCGCCGCGTCGGCAGGATGAAGAACGGCAGCATCACCAGCGACAGCAGTGCAAGCTGCCAGTTGAGACCCACGATCACCACCATCACCGCTACCAGTGAGACGACGTTCGTCACCACGCTGACGATCGTCCCGGTGACCACGCCTTCGATCCCGCCGACGTCGTTCGTGACCCGCGACATCAGCTCGCCGGTCTTGCTCTCGGTGAAGAAGCGCAGCGACTGCTTCTGTAAGTGCCGGTACAGCTCGTTGCGCAGGTCGAACATCACGCCCTGGCCGATCCGGACGTTGATCGAGGACTGGCCGACCCCGATCAGGCGGGCCAGCAGGCCAGCCAGCACCGAGCCTGCCACCGCGCCGACCAGCAGCAGGGCGTCTCCTGTCGGCAGCGCCACGTCGATGATCTCTCGGACCATCAGCGGCGGGAGCAGGTTCAACCCGGCCGAGGCGCCGATGCAGAGCAGGATCAAGACCCAGCTTCGCAGATACGGCTTGAAATAACGGACGATTCGTGGGACGATGGACCGCAATGGTGCCGTCGGCCGCTGACGCACGTCGTAGTTGATCCGCCCGAGGCCCGGTACCCCGCCCGCGGCCATCCGCCCGCCCATGCCTCTGCTCATCGTCACCACTATACCCATGCGACGACATTGTCAGACGTTCGTTAGCTGGCCGTTATCTGGTCGTTGACAGATCCTTAACAGATTGGTGGCACACTCTCGGGACGGTCCATCACGTGCCCGTCTCCCCGATCCAGGCGCTTCGGTATGAGTAGGCGGAGGACCTCATGAGCGGGTCGACGATCCTGGTGGTAGACGACGAACGCAACATCGTTCAGCTCGCCCGGCTCTACCTCCGCAACGAGGGGTACCAGGTCGAGACGGCGGCGAACGGCCGCGAGGCGCTCGACAAGGTCCGCCAGACGAGCCCGAGCCTGATCCTGCTGGACCTGATGATGCCCGTCATGGATGGCTGGGAGGTCTGCAAGCAGATTCGGAAGACTAGCGACGTCCCGATCATCATGCTGACCGCGCGCGACGACGACATCGACAAGGTGGTGGGGCTGGAGCTGGGCGCGGACGACTACGTCACCAAGCCGTTCAACCCTAGGGAGCTGGTCGCCCGGGTCAAGGCCGTCCTGCGGAGGACCGAGCGCGGCAGCGAGCCGACCCGAGTCGTCAGGTTCCAGGATCTGACCATCGACCTGGACCGCCGCGAGTTCCGGATCGGCGAGAAGCTGATCGACCTCCGCCCCAAGGAGTTCGACCTGCTGGCGACGCTCGCCGCCAGCCCTGGGGTCGTCTTCGACCGCGAGCGGCTCCTCCAGGTCGCCTGGGGGTACGATTACGGCGGCGACTCCCGCACGGTGGACGTCCACGTGACCTGGCTCCGCGAAAAGCTCGCCGTCAGCGAGGCCCGCATCCAGACTGTCTGGAGCGTCGGGTACAAGCTGGTCCCCGCCGATCAACTCCCGCCGAGGGCTGCCAGTGGCCGTCATAAGAGCCAGGCCTGACGCCGCCGACGCGACGAACGGCGCCGCGATCCCGGCACCGCCCGGCGCGCCTCCGTTCGACGACCAGCCGACGAACCGGCTGCCGGCCGTCACCGCCGACCGGACCGGGTCAGGCGCGTGGCTGGACAGCATGCGGCCGGCCCACTCGCTGCGCGCCCGACTGATCCTGGCGTTCGCCGCGATCATCTTCCTGACGCTGCTGCTCGTCGGCATCGGCTTCGTCTTCATCATCCGGCAGTACCAGGACCAGCGCGAGCTCTTGCGGATCGGGACGCTGATCGGACCGATCATGGCGCAGGCGCGCCAGCTCGACCAGCAGGGGCGGACGCTCGAAGAGGCCCGTGACTTCCTGGATCGCCAGGCGGATGAGCTTGACGTGCGCCTGGTGCTTGTGCGCGGTCCAGGCAATATCGTCTACGACAGCGGCGACGCGCTCGTGACGCACCGCATCGACGTCCAGGCCGCCGAGCCGCTCGGGCCGCTCCAGCGCTGGCGCCTGGTGGTCGCGCCCGGGGTCGAAGACCCGCGCCTGCGCTTCATCTACCTCCAACCCGGTGGGGGGCAGGCCGGTGGCGACCGCCCGCCGCCCCGGCCGGGCAACGTCACCCTGGCGGTCGTGCATGAGTCGCCGACGCTCGCCAGCGTCATCCGCGAGATGGCGCCGCGTCTGACGCTGGCGGCGCTGGTGTCGCTCTCGGCCTCGATCGTCGTCGCCTGGCTGCTGGCGGCCTCGATCGCGCGACCATTGGCCCGGATGACGCACGCCGCCGAGGACATGGCGCTTGGCCGCTACGACCACGAGATCGAGGCGAAGGGCGACGACGAGGTCGGGCGGCTCTCCGCGGCCTTCAACATGATGATGCGCGAGGTCGCCCGGTCCCATCGGACCCTGCGGGACTTCGTGGCGAACGTCTCACACGACCTGCGCACGCCGCTGACCTCGATCCAGGGGTTCTCCCAGGCGATGGTCGACGGCGCGCTCCGCACGCCGGAGGACTACGCCGAGGCCGGGCGAGTGATCAACGAAGAGGCCGAGCGGATGCGCCGCCTCGTCGAGGACCTCCTGGAGCTGAGCAAGATCGAGTCTGGGCAGGTCCGGCTCGACCTGGAGCCGTGCGAGCTGGAGATCCTGGCCCACCAGGCCGCTGAGCGCGCCGAGCGTCGGGCCGAGGAGCGCGGCGTCGACCTGGCGCTCACCATCGACGAGGCGCCGCTCGTCCGCGCAGACGGTCGGTGGGTCGAGCGGGCGGTGGACAACCTGCTCGACAACGCGCTGAAGCACACCCCGGCCGGCGGCACGATGACGATCGCCACCGGAACGATGACGGTCCCGCCCGGTGCCCGCGTGATGTCGCCGGTCGGACGCCGGACCGGAGGTTTCGGATACATTGCCGTGCACAACACCGGCTCGTTCATCCCGCCCGGCGATCAGCCCCGGGTGTTCGAGCGCTTCTATCAGCTTGACAAGGCGCGCTCCACCTCTGGTGGCGGCAGCGGGCTTGGGCTGGCCATCGCGCAGGAGATCATTCAGGCGCACGGCGGCTGGATTCACGTCCAGAGCTCGCGTGCCGGTGGGACCGAGTTCGCCATCCTGCTCCCGCTGCTTGACCGACTATCGGGACGTGGAGTAGGATCGCTCCGATCTGAGCGCGAAAATGAGTCGTAATTGGAGATATCGCGCGGACGAATGACCGGAGCGTGACGCCCCGCCACTCGTTTCATCTACGTGGAGCCCCGCGGCCCACGGCGCCCGGCCTCCGGGCCGGATACACCGCGAGTCCTGGAGTAGCTCATTCGCACCTTCACCAGCTTCCGTGCGTGGGACCTCCTCGCCCTGCTTCTCGGGCTGGTCGTCGCACTCGCTCAACCTGGCGCGCTCCCTGGCGCTTTCGCAGCCGACAAGGACACGGGCACCGTCAGCGGGTTCGTCGTCGTGGAGGCGGGCGGCGGCAACCCGAAGCCGGTCGCGAACGCCGAGGTCCGTCTGACGTTTGGCTCCAAGACCGACGTCCGGAAGACCGGGTCTGACGGGAAGTACGCGTTCGTCGATCTGCTGCCCGGCAAGTACACCGTCAAGGTGATCGCGCCGGACGACATGAAGACGAAAGGCGACGGCGCGACGACGGTGACGATCGCCGGTGGGGACGCCGAGCGCGCCGACTTCGTGTTGATCTCGACCGCGAAGCCCACGCCGACCCGCACGCCCACGCCGAAGGCCGCCCCGTCCGCGACGCCCTCGCCGAAGCCGGTCGTCAGCCAGAGCAACGCCGCGCCCGGCGCCTCGGCGCTGATGCCGGCCCTGGTGGTCCCGTACGCCTCGCCGTCACCCATCACGGCACAGGCGCGGCCGACCGCGCCGAGTGGCGGTCCGGCCTCCCTCGCGTCGTCGATCGGCGTCTCGCTGTCGCCGGTGCCGTCCACCGGCGGGACGCCCGGGCCGCTCTTTGCTTCCGGGTCTCCAACGCCGCCGGTCGGCACGCCCGGCACCAGAACCGCGTCTCCTGGCGACGACGTCCTGGCAAGCGGCCCGCCGCGCCGCCTGATCACCAGCTTCGCGGCGCTGCGCGAGACGGGCAGCGGCGGGGCGGCGGCGCAGCTCAAGAGCTGGGCAACGGAGACGTCGCTGGTGCTCGGCGTGCCGTTCCGGACCCAGATCGACGGGACCTCATTCTCGCTCGTCAACTGCGGGCCGGCCTCGCTGGCGATGGTCCTGATCGCGTTCGGCCTGGACGTCGATCCGCCGTCCGTGCGCGACTACCTGAACTTCCTGGTCGGCAACTACGACACCGAGACCGGCACCAGCCTGTACGTGCTGGCACGGATCGCCCGTGAGGCGGGGCTGAGCACGTTCGGGACGTCGTCCGGGCTCCAGGGCTGGACCATCGACGCCGTCCGCGAGCAGGTCCGGGCCGGCCACCCCGTCATCACGCTGACGAAGTATCGGTTCCTGCCCGGCCACTTCGGCTCGGTGACCGATTTCGACCATTACATCGTCATCACCGGGCTGGCCGGCGAGGATTTCGTCTACAACGACGCCGCTTACTCCACCGAGTACGGCTACAACCTGCTGATCAGCCCGGCCCAGCTCCAGCGCGCCTGGGCGGCCAGCTCGGTGCCACGCCACGCCGTGGCGATCGGCTTCGGCGACAGCCTCAGGCCGCTCCCGATCGTGCCGCGCCGCTTGACCGCCGAGAGTCTGGTCGCCGGCGAGATCGCGGAGGAGGACGTTCAGGCCGTCGTCGAGCCGCCGGTGCGGGTGAACCGTGGCCCGGCTGCCGAGCGACTGCGCGAGCAGACGCTCGATCTTCTGGGCGCCAGGACGGTCCTGGTGAACGGCGAGCCGCTCGGTCCAACGGCGCTGGTCGCGCCGCGCACCCGGATCGACCCTGCTGACGACGTGGTGCTCGAGCAGCCGGTCGGATCGGCGCTGACGACCTCGTACGAGCGCCCGCTCGACGGCGTCAACGCGGTCGATTCGCCGCCGAACGCCGAGGCGGTCGCGGACGCACGCGATCCGCTGCTGGGCGCCGGCGCGAGCCCGGCCGATGCCCGCCTGGTGCCGACCGATCCCGCCCAGGATCCCGGCCTCCTGACGCGCATTCCGCCCGTTGGGCTGGCGCTGATCAGCGTCGGGTTGCTGCTGATGCTGGGCGGCGGCTTCGCGGGATGGCGTCGCGGGCAGCTCCTGGCGGCGACGATTCCCTCTCTGGTCGCGGTCGCCCGGCCCTCCCTGGATTCCCTGATCCGCCGCCTGCCCCGACGCCGCTGACGGTTCCCCTCTCCGCGCCGGAGAGGGGGCTGGGGGGTGAGGTTCTAGATCGGGTCACGGGCCGTGCGGTTCGCGCCGGGCGGGGGCGGCATCCCTGACCGATCGACTTCCATCGCCATCTCGATGCTGCGCATGACGATCGCGCGTAGGAGCGGATGGGTCCGCAACGACCCGGTGTCGCCGATCGCGAACGCCGCCGCCACCGCCTGGCGGGCGGAACGCTCCCGATCGCTCTGCCAGAAGATGTAGGCCGTCTCTTCGAGTCTACGGCGGAACGCACGCCGCATGACCGGGGTGAACAGCGTGTCGATGGCCGTGCCGACGATCCGCTCCTGGCGGGCCTCGCGCGGCTCGCTGGTCAGCAGCAGCCTGCTCTCTTCGGTCTGGCGATACTCCCGCGCGTACTGCTGGACCTCGCCGTAGCTGAAGGCCCAGCTCGAAAGCTCCGGCTCGCTCTCCAGCAGACGCGCCGACTCGTCGAGCAGGTGCGGCATCAAGAACGACTGACCCCGGCTGATGTGCCGATGGATCAGCGCTTCGGTCGGTGGCGGCGGCAGCTCGCCGAGCAGACCTCGCCGAATGACGAAGTCACGCGGGACCGGGAACTGGCTCTCGGCGTTCAGCGCCAGCGCCTCGGACAGGAGCGCCAAACCGTACTCGACCGGCGCCGCGATCGAACGAAGCTCGGTCCGCTCGTTCCAGTCATCGAGGCGGCGCTCGAAGCGGCGACGCGTCGTCTCCTCGGTCAGGACGTCTTTCACGCCGACGACGTCGTTGATGGCCAGGTTGAACATCATCATGCCACCGTGCGGACGCTCGAGCAGGAGCCAGAGCAGCCGGGAGCCGACGCCGTCCGTCGGCGAGACGAACGCCTGGATCGGTCGTAGCGCTTCTGTCGGCGCCACGGGTGTCGCGATCGGCTCGGCGACCGGCACCGTCACCTCGATACCAACGCTGCGGAGCCGGTGCAGTGCGCGCCGCGCCGCCTTGCGCTGCTCGCGGTCGGGCGCGGCGGTGGCGACGGCGGTGAGTACCCGCCCGGCCGCCTCCTCGCGGCTCCCTCCGAGAACTTCGATCAGGGCAAGCGGACCGCCAGGCGTCTCGGTCGCGATCTCGCCGAACCGCGCCGCGGCGTCCGCCTCCGGCGGAATCGCCAGCAGCTCCGGCAAGCGAGCCTGGGCCTCCGGGGTGACGGTGACGGCTGAAGAGTGCCCGCCGGCACGCTGGCCGGGGCTCCTGGCGGCGGTCGGGCGCCCTCGGTCCCTGACTGGTCTGGGCATCGCGTCAATCCTCGTCCTACGACCTACTCAGACAGGATGAACAGGATTACCCGGGTGAGCAAGAAAAATCCTGTCAATCCTGTCCATCCTGTCTGGAAACCTAGATGCTGTCGCGGGCGAGCGCCGCGACGCCCAACACCTCGGACCGCCCTTCGAGGGCGGCAGGCAGCAGGCGCACCCGCTCAGATGGCAGACGGAACGCACGCTGCTTCGCCAGGGCGAACGCCGGCTCCAGGAGCTGCCGCCCGATCCTGGTGACGCCCCCGCCGACGACGATCGCCTCGGGGTTGAAGATGTTGATGTAGTTGGCGAGCCCGACGCCAAGCGCGTGGGCCGCGTTGGCCAGGATCTCCTGGGCAAGCGGGTCGCCAGCATCGGCCGCCCTGTCGACCTGCGCCGCCGTCAGCTCGCCGGCCCCATCGGCCAATCGCGCCAGCAAAGGCGAACGCTCCGCTTCAAGGGCATCGTGCGCCATCCGTGCGATAGCGGTCCCCGAAGCCAGCACCTCCAGGCAGCCGATCATCCCACAATTGTGGGGCGGCCCGTGCAGGTCGATCGTCATGTGGCCCAGCTCGCCGGCGGCGCCGTCCGCGCCTCGGTACAGCTGCCCGTTCAGGATCAGCCCGGCCCCGATGCCGGTGCTGACCGTCAGGTAGATCAGGTGCCGCAAGCCGACACCGGAACCGTACCGCCACTCGCCGTACGCGGCGGCGTTGGCGTCGTTCTCCAGGAAGACCGGGCGGTTCAACTGCTCGCGCAGGAGTTTGCTGAGCGGGACCGCGTCCCAGCCGGGCAGGTTCGGCGGCTGGTGGAGGACACCCGCGTCGAAGTCGACCGTCCCGGGCGCCGTCACGCCGACTGCCAGGATCGCCTCCAGTGAGATGCCGCTCACCGCCACGGCCGACCGCGCAGACTCCACCAGGCGGTCGACCACGACGTGCTGCCCGCGATCGGCGTCGGTCGGGCGAACGTCCTCGCCGAGGATCGTGCCGTCGATCGAGGACACGACCGACCGGATCTTGGTCCCGCCGAGGTCGACGCCGACGACCGGGGCATCGTGTGATGCCCGGCTCCCAGGCATGATCTCGCTCATGCCACGACCCCCTCCGCCCTGAGGATCTCGATGCCGTCCTCGCCGGCGACGATCGCCTGCTTCGCCAGCCCGACGAACAGGCCGTGCTCGACCACGCCGAGCAGGCCCTTGAGCGCCCCGGCGAGCTTCGCGGGGTCTGCTATCGGCCCGAAGCGGCAGTCGAGGATATGCAGTCCGTCGTCGGTGACCAGCGGGCTGCCGTCGACGTGGCGGAGCGACGGCTGGCCGCCGAGCGCTCGGATCCGGTCGGCGGTCTGGCGCCAGCCGAACGGTACCACCACGACCGGCACGGCCCAGCGCTCGCCGAGCCTGGAGACCAGCTTCGAGCGGTCCGCGATGATGCAGAGGCGATCGGCAGCGGCGGCGACGAGCTTCTCGCGGAGGAGCGCCCCGCCGCCGCCCTTGATCAGGTCCAGGCCTCTAGGCTGGATCTCGTCGGCGCCGTCGACGGTCAGGTCGATCCCCGGCACGTCGTGCAGCTCGGCCACCCGGAGCCCACGGGCATGGGCCATGCTCGCGACGCGCTCCGAGGTCGGCACCGCCGTGATCCGCAGGCCGCCGGCCACCCGCTCGGCAAGCGCCTCCAGGAACAGCTCGGACGTCGTGCCGCTGCCGAGACCGACGATCATGCCATCCTCGACCAGCGTGACGGCCTCGCGGGCGGCGGCCCGCTTCAGTGACTCGGCCTCGTCGGTCATCGCCGACCCTCCGCGAACAGCCCGACGACGACGTTCAGCGAGTCCACGAAGATCCGATCGGTGGCGAACCCGCCGAGCTCCTCCTGGAGCAGCTCGACCTCGTCCTGGTTCGGCAGGTGGGAGCGCCCCTCGACGTTCGCGCCGTCGTGCTTGACCGTCCGGGCCTCATCGCCGGCCCCGGTGCGCTCCACGAGGTAGCGCGCGTGCCGGTCGCCCTCCGTCGCCTCGATCGTCACCGAGCGCAGGCCGGGCGTCGGCCTGACATCTGGGGCCGGCGGGCGGTCGTTGCGGACGATCCTGACGTCGACCGGCCGGACGCCGTCCACCAGCCAGAAGCGCCAGGTGCCCGGTATCTCTTCGAGCGCAGCGTGTGGCTCCCAGCCGAGGCGACTGGCGAACCAGCCGACGAACAGCAGCGCCTGGACGCTCTCGTAGGCGTCGGCCGAGCGGCTGTACTCGACGACGACCCGTTCGATCGAATGGAGCATCTCCTGGTCGGCCGGGGCGTCGAACAGCTCGGCGGTGAGGACGCGCCACGGGTTGAGCCTGGCCCAGCTCAGGTCGCCAAAGGCGATCGACTCGTGCGTGATCTCGATCGCGCCGGCCAGCGCCGCCAGCGAGCCTCGCGGCTCACGGAAGCGGGCCATGTCGAGCAGGACACGGTCGCTGACCTCGGCGACGAGGTTATAGAGGTCGCCGTCGAACGCCACGGTGCCCGGCCACCAGGTCTGCACCGGGAGGCCCGGCAGCACGACCGTCGAGGCGGCGCTCATCGCCTGGTGAACCGCCCGTGACGGTGTCACGATCCGAATCTCTTCCCAGTAACGGGCGGCCTCCTCATTGCCGGGGCGACGGTAGTGGCTGTTGAGGAGGGCGGTCGGCTCGGGGGCGGCGTCGTCGAACACGACCAGGATCGCGCGGCACGGGTGGACCAGCGTCACCCGATCGATTACCTGCACCAGGTCGTCGGCAGACTGGCCGGGCAGCACCGGCACGATCAACGTCAGGCTCGCCGCGCGCACCAGCGCCCCTCCGACCTCGCCGGCCTCCGCCTGGCGCCAGAGCTCGTGCAGGCCGGCCTCGATCGCCCGGCCATGGGCGGCGGTTTGCAGGCTGGCCAGGCTGACGCCGCTCGACTCCGCGCTCACGCTCATCGCCGAACTCCCCCGCTGACACCACGGCGGACGCGCCACGCGGGCGCCCGGTCACGATTGGTCGATACTCCGGACGATACCCGATCCGGCGACCGGCTCGAAACGTCCGGTGAATTCTGGCATCCTGAGACCCTCACCCCCCAACCCCCTCTCCCTACCGTGGGAGAGGGGGGAGCCAACCCGCGCGTCCGTGGTGCTCCCCTCTCCCTCGCAAGGGAGAGGGGCTGGGGGTGAGGGCCGAATCGGAGCCACATGTGGAGGCAGCGTGAAGATCGCGAAGATCGAGTCGTTCATCTGTGATGCTGGCTGGCGGCCGTGGGTGTTCGTCAAGGTCGAGACCGACGATGGTCTGGTAGGCTGGGGCGAGTGCAGCGACGGCCGGATGCCGCGCTCGGTGGCGGCGGCGGTGGACGACTTCGCCCCGTCGCTGATCGGGCAGGACCCGCGCCAGGTCGAGAAGCTGTACTGGACGATGTACAGGATCGCCCGGCAGCACCTCGGCGGCTCGGCGAGCCGCGCGATGGCCGGCATCGAGCTGGCGTGCTGGGACATCAAGGCACGGGCGCTCGGCGTCTCGGTCTGCGAGCTGAAGGGCGGCCCGATGCGGGACAGGATCCGCCTCTACTGGTCGCACTGCGGCACGACGCGGGCACGGAGCGCAAAGGCGCTCGGGCTCCCTGAGCTCCGCTCCTACGACGACATTACGGCGCTGGGCAAGGAGGTCGTAGCGAAGGGGTTCACGGCGCTCAAGACGAACATCGTGATCCCGGGCGATCCGGCCGACGTCTACACGCCCGGGTTCACGATCGACGGCGCCGGCACGGACGGGGTCGTCACGGCCCAGACCCTCAATCAGGTCGAGAAGCTGATCGGGACGTTCCGGGAGGCGGTCGGGCCGGATGTCGGCATCGCGCTGGACCTGAACTACAACTTCCGGACGGACGGGGCGCAGCGAATCGCGAAGCTTCTCGAGCAGTTCACCATGCAGTGGGTCGAGTTCGACAACTGGGACCCGGTCGCGCTCCGGCAGCTGAAGGACTCGACGACGACGCCGATCGCCTCCTGCGAGAGCCTGGTGACGACGAAGCAGTACCGCCCGTTCCTCGAACTCCACGCGATGGACGTCTGCATCATCGACCTGCCGTGGAACGGCTGGATCCAGGGCAAGCGCGTCGCGGACATGGCCGAGGCGTACGAGATCAACATCGCCCCGCACAACTACTACAGCCACCTGGCGGACACGATCTCGGCGCAGTTCTGCGGGACGCTGCCGAACGTGCGGATCATGGAGATCGACATCGACGACGTGGCCTGGAAGGCGGAGCTGATGACGGTGCCGCCGACGATCAAGGACGGCTACATCGAGGTCCCGTCCGGCCCCGGCTGGGGCACGGCGATAAACGAAGAGGTGCTGCGGGCGCACCCCTGGCCGGCGGCGAAGTAGCCTGACGAGGAGTCAGGAGGGGTGCGTGCTGTGCATGTAACCCCCCTGGCCAAAACCGCCAAAACGCCAAAACCCCCGTGGTGGGACAGTCGAGATCGTCTACACCAGCCGGACCGGACCTGGATACTGGGCGAGCTGCGCGTCGGCGGTGAGGAGGATGATGCCCTCGCTGATCGCCTGGGCTAGCAGCAGGCGGTCGAACGGGTCCTTGTGGAGCAGAGGCAGGGCGTCGATGTTGACCGCCTGCCGGCTCGTGACGGGGAGTTCGGTATAGCCGTTGTCAAGCAGTCCCCGAAGCAACAGCCGAGGATCGACCTGGAAGCTCTCTCGCCTCAGGACGCTCTTGATGGCGACTTCCCAGATGCTGAGCGCGCTGAACAGCAGTTCGTTACGCGGATCGTTCACCAGGGCTCGTGCTGCTTCGGAAAGACGCTCCGGGAACATCGCAGCCCAGATGAGAAGATGGGTGTCCAGCAGCAGCTTCACGGCTCGCCCTCGAACAAGGCCACGATCTCGTCCTCACACATGCGGTCGAAATCGTCGGGAACAACCCAGTTGTCGATGCCAACCAGGAAGCCTAACCGTCGCGGGGCCTCGGGGGCATCCAGGGGGACGACCTTTACGAGCGGCTTGCCGGCCCTGGCGATCACGAACGGCTCACCCTTCGCGGCTTGATCGACCAGCTTCGAGAGGTGAGTCTTGGCTTCATGGATGTTGACGGTGCGCATGGCTTTCCTCGTCGGACTAAGTCTTATAACCTAAGTCTACTCCTTCATTATGCTCGCTGTCAGGCGAGCGGCGCAGCAGCGCCGGCTGGCTGGCGGGCCGTGGAGCGGCCGGTCAGTCGGCGAGCGGGACCTGGTGCTCCAGCAGGATCTCGCGGCGCTCACGTGCCGAGGCCATGATCGCGAGCGAAACCTCGAGCGTGGCTTTCGCCCAGCGGCCGTCGTGGAGTGGGCGCACCCCGAGCGCCACCGCATCGTACAGCTCCTGGACCAGCAGGTCGCGGCCGTCGATGTCCGGCGGCAATGGCAGCTCGCGCCGACCGCGCTCGTCGTACACGAGCAGGCCGTCCGGCGACTGCCGGATGTCCCCGCGCTCGCAGCTGACGAGGGTCAGCCCGAAGTGCGCCTGGTGCCGAGTTGGCGGTGCAGTCCCGGCCGAAGATTCGCCACGATCCGGCCGAGCCTCCAGGGCGGGCATCGATGCTAACGAGGCGCCCGCGAACCCGCGCGCACGCTTCAGCGCCATTTCGTCGGCGGCCGGGCCGGCCTCGCGCACCGCCCGACGGGACTGCCCCGACCTGACTGACTGGACCAGCTCCCCCGCTTCGTCGATGCCGGTCAGCTCGGTCGTCTGAAAGCCGTCGTACCCGCTGTAGACGGCGGTCGCCGCCGCGCCGTCCGCGAATTCGAGGTGGGCGGCGTAGCTGCCGATGCCCGGCCGGCCGCGGTCCCAGGCCCCGGTCGTCGCCCGCACGCTCCGCACGAGACCGCCGCCCATCAGGCGGATGATGTCGAGCTGGTGCGCTCCCTGACGGTACACGACGCCGCCGCCGACCGATTCGTTCAGCTCGTCCGGGCGACGCGGACGATACAGCCAGTCTGTGAAGCACCAGGAGCTGATCATCCGCATCCGCCCGAGCTCGCCGCCCCGGACGAGTGCGCGCATGGCGAGGACCGGCGGCTCGAAGCTCTGGGAGTGGCCGACCACCAGCTGGACGCCGTGACGCTCGACGGCGGCGATCAGCCGATCGGCCTCGGCGAGCGAGACGGCGAGCGGCTTCTCGACGATCAGATGCTTGCCGTGATGGGCGGCGAGGATCGCCTGCTCGGCATGGAGCGTAGTCGGCGTGGCGATGTAGACGGCGTCGACGGTCGGGTTGGCGCACAGCTCCTCGATCTGCCCGTATGCGCCGGGGATGCCGAAGCGCGCGCGGAACCGCTCCAGGGCGATCGGATCGGTGTCGGCGGCGGCCACGATCGACAGGCGCGGATGGCGCAGGATCGCCGGGACCGTGCTCACGGCGGCGAAGCCGAGGCCGACGATGCCGAACCGCAGGAATGGGCCGCCCGCCACTCAGCTCACGCCGATCGGGCTCTTGGTCACGAAGCTTCTGCCGCCGCTGAAGCTGTCCTGAATGAAGCCGCCGCCCGAGAAGTGGGCCTTCTGTTCGCGGCGGATCTCGATCATCGGGGTGTTCCTGGCCGGGTCGCGGATCACCGCCAGCGGATCCTCGCCTCGTTCGACCTTCTGCATCTCCGCTTCGAGCACGCTCCGATACAGGATGATCCCCTTGTCCGACGTGCCAAGGCGCTCGGTCGTCCGATCCGAGATGGCGCCCTGGGTGACCCAGACCATCATGTCCTGGTTGAACACGGTGTCGACGATCAGGCGACCATCCTCGTACGTGTAGGGGCACTCGTAGATCGGGATCTCCTGCTGGGGCGGCTCGCCCGGCTGGCGGAGCTTCGTGAAGTACCAGTAGTGGAGCGTGTTCGTGTCGTCGATCGGCACGCGGATCTGGAACTGAGGCTCGCCGCTCGCTCCGACGGCCAGGATGTTCGGGAACAGGACCGGGTGGCCGATCCGCCAGTCGTCGGCGTCCTCCGTCTGCCCTTCGAGCAGCCGGCGCTTCACGATCCCCCACTCGAAGATGTCGAACGCGATCTTCAGGTGGTGTCGCTCCTCGGCCAGCGGCGGCAACCCCTTCCGCTTCTGGACGTAGTTCATGTAGCGGGTGTGCAGGTGCTCAAGGTGGGTCGGGTCGAACGAGTTCTCCATGATCTGGAGCCAGTTGACCGGCAGCCGTGTGATGCCGATCTCCCGCGTCAGGTCATCGCGGACGAACAGGTCGAAGCGCGGCAGGAGAGGGACCGGCGCCGGCCCGAGGTAGGCCCAGATCAGTCCGCCCATCTCGTGCACCGGATAGGCCGGGATCTGGATCCGGTCCTTGAAGCTGCTGCTCTCCGGCTCGGCCGGCATCTCGATGCACCGACCGATCTTGCTGAACTTCCAGCCATGGTACGGACAGCGCAGGCCACCCTCCTCCGGGATGCCGTACGCGAGCGACGCGCCGCGGTGCGGACAGCGTTGCGCCACCAGCCCGAGCTCGCCCTGCTCGGTCCGGTAGAGCGCCAGATGCTCGCCGAGGAGCGTCACGGGCAACACTGGATCGGAGTCGAGCTCGATCACCGTCGCCACCGGGTGCCAGTAGCGGCGGAGGAGCGCGCCCATTGGCGTCCCCGGACCGACCCTGGTCAGACGCTCATTCGCCTCGTTACTCAGCATCGGTCCCTCCGTTCGTTCGCGCGTGCCGAGCACGCGGCCGGCGGCGTTCAATTTTCTGCCTCAGGAGTGTGCGCTCGCCCGAGCGCGGGCTGCGACGGATCGAGGCGGCGCCACAGCTTCGATGCCGGCTCGGCGGTCCAGGGGCGCTGTGCGAGCTGACGGAGCCGGTGCAGGCTGACCGGATGGACCGCTCTCCAGCGTCGCTGGGCCGGCCCCAGGTCCACGCGCCGCGAACGCAGCTTTGCGCCCTCCAGCCTGACGCGACCATCTCGCTCGCCGTAGACCCACTCCGCAAGCGCCGGATCGGACGGCGACCGCTCCCAGACCCAGCCGTCGTCGGCGTACGGCACGAAGCGCTCATAGAGGTGCGAAACCACGGTCGCCCGGTCGTCGAGTGTGTTCATCTGCCAGGGGAGGTCGAGGTCGGCGAGGTCGACGAAGATCGTCCGCTCCTCGATGGCTGGCAAGCCCACGGGCAGCCCTTCAGTCCGGCCCGTGAACATCGCGCCAGGCCGGTTCTCGTCGATCGCGCAGCGGTGAGGCTGCACTTCGATGGCGGCTCCGCACTGGCTGCAGCTCATCGCGACCTCCGCTGAAGGTCGAAGCACCTCTCGACACTGGACCATGGTAGCATCCCCCGGAACCGCTGGCCGAGCCGCCGCCCGGACTGGCCCGCGCCGACCGCGTGCAGCGGTCAGGTCATCTGGAGGCCGATGCCGAACGTCGAGGCATAGCCCTGGCCAGACGGTGTGATGGGAAGGGTCAGCTGGGCGCCGCCGCTCGCGTAGATGCCGTCCGTGCTGTTACGGGTATCTCTCGCCGACTTCTGCGAGTACGGCGCCGTCGCGTGGACCTGATCGGTCAACGCGTCGTCGAAGTAGAACTGCGACGTCAGCGAGTAGCCCGAAGCCGACGATGGATCGGTCCGGACCTTGAAATGGATGTGGACCGTCCGGCCCGTGTACCAGCCAGGGTAGACCGTCTGGAACGAAACCCGGCCGTTGGCGTCCGTCATCTGGCCGCCGCGCAGGAAGCGCAGGGTGTTGGCCGGCTCCTGGCGCTCACCGCCGGGCGGTCCGCCGCCGGGGCCACTAGGCTTCGGGCCACCACCGGGCGGTGGACCGGGCGGCTTCGGTTTCGCCGACGGCGTCCCCGAGGCTGAGCCCGGTGGCTCGCCCTGGCTCTGGATCTGGGCTGCCGTAAATCCCGAGTACTCGCCGAGGGCGTCACACTGCCAGATCTCGACCAGGGCGTTGACGATCGGCTGGCACGACGGTAGCCGCTGGACCGTCAGATTGAGCTGGAGTGGACGCCCCTCCTTACCTTCGGTGATGTCGGCGCGCAGCAGGTTGGCGTCGATGTAGTACGGCCCCTCGGTCTGCTCCGGGGTCAGGATGCAGCCGAAACTGGCAGCCGGCGAGGCCACCGCGGCGGGCGACGCCATCGGACTCGCGGCCGGGCTCGCCATCGGCGAGGCGGCTGCCGCCGGCGAGGCGGCGGGGCTGGCAGCGGGCGACGCTGCCGTCTGCACGGCCGGCGAGGGCGACGCGACGGCAGACGCCGCTGTTGGCGAGGCGGCGGGCGTGGCCATCGTGCCGACTGGGGCGACGGTGGGCGCCGCCGTCGATCCGCCGCCACAGGCGGTGAGCAGGAGGAGCGGCGCAACGCGGGTCACCCATCCCTGCAACGCCACGCGCCGCGAGATCCGGGTCGGCTGAAGCTGGTGTCCGCCGTCAATCGTCGCCATGTCAGTCCTCACATCGGCAGTGGACCGACCATCGGCACGAACGGGGCCAGAGATGGACGAAGGCGTGTGGGCTACAGGCGGGCCCAGGCGCGGCCTTCGCGGGCCAGCAGGTCGCGAGCGGCTCTCGGGCCCCAGGTGCCGGCCTCGTAGTTGGCGAACTCTGGCGGCGGCAGGTGCTGCCAGCCCTCCAGGATCGAGGTCACGATCGTCCAGGCGGCCTCGGTCTCGTCGCGGCGGGTGAACAGCGTCGAGTCGCCCTGCATCGCGTCCAGGATCAGGCGCTCGTAGGCGTCCGCCGTTTGCCGCCCGAATGACGTGCCGAAGCGGAAGTCCATCAGCACCGAGCGGATGTGCATGCCCGGACCGGGCACCTTTGAGCCGAACCGCAGCGCGATCCCCTCGTCCGGCTGGATGCGCAGCGTCAAGACGTTCGGACGCTGGCGGCCGGCGTCGCCCATGCCGAAGAGGAGCTGGGGCGTCGGCTTGAAACGGATCGAGATCTCGGAGGAGCGCTTCGGCAGGCGCTTGCCGTGCCGGAGGTAGAACGGCACCCCGGCCCAGCGCCAGTTGTCCACCAGCAGCTTGAGCGCCACGTACGTCTCGGTGTGCGAGTCCGACGAGACGCGCTCCTCCTCGCGATAGCCCGGCACCGGGATGCCGTCGATGGCACCGCGACCGTACTGGCCTCTGACGGTGCGCCGGGCGACCTCGGCCGTGTTCAGCGGGTGGATCGCCCTGAGCACCTTCACCTTCTCGTCGCGTACGGCGTCCGCGTCCAGAGCGACGGGCGGCTCCATCGCTACCAGCGAGAGCACCTGGAGCATGTGGTTCGCCACCATGTCGCGCAGCGCGCCCGACTCCTCGTAGTATGGTCCGCGCCCCTCCACGCCGATCGACTCGGCGACGGTGATCTGGACGTTGTCGATGTGCTGCCGATTCCACATCGACTCCCAGATGCTGTTGGCGAACCTGAACGCCATGATGTTCTGGACGGTCTCTTTCCCGAGGTAGTGGTCGATGCGGTAGACCTGCTCCTCCTGGAAGACCCGTGCGACTTCGGCGTTCAGGTCGCGTGCGGTGGCGAGGTCGGTGCCGAACGGCTTTTCGACCACGATCCGGGTCCAGCCGCCCGGCGAGACGTTCAGGCCGCTCGGCGACACCAGCCCGGCGTCGCCGAGGTGCTGGACGATCGTCGAGTACGCGTTCGGGGCCGTCGCCAGGTAGTAGAGGCGGTTGCCACGCGTGCCGCGCGTCGCGTCCAGCTCATCCAGCACGCGCTTGAGCTCCTCGTACCCCGATCGCTCCTCGAACGATGCCTGGACGTACCGAATCGCGTCGGCGAAGCGCTGGGCGACGGATGGCCTGAACGTCTCGCCGGCCGCGGCCTTCGCGGCGTCGAGCACCCGGTCGCGGAAGCCGTCATCGCCCCACGGCCGGCGCGCGAACCCGATCAGCGACGAGCCGGCCGGCAGGCGGCGCTCCAGCGCCAGGTTGTAGAGGGCCGGGATCAGCTTGCGATGCGTCAGGTCGCCAGTCGCGCCGAAGATGACTACGGTGCACGGCTCGGCGATCAGCTCCGTGCGAAGCCCCTCACGGAGCGGGTTCGTCGTCGCGACCATCGTGACCACCGGCAGCCCTCCTGACAAGACGCTTCCCCATCAGTGTAGCAGCCGGATTTGGCGCACAATATCCTGGGGGCACGGATGACGACGCAGGACACCATCGAAGGTGGACATCTGGCGGAGGCCCGCACCGGCACCGCCGCCTGGAAGCACTGGGGGCCGTACCTCAGCGACCGCCAGTGGGGGACCGTCCGCGAGGACTACAGCCCGCACGGCACGGCCTGGGACTACTTCCCGCACGATCATGCTCGCAGTCGGGCGTACCGCTGGGGCGAGGACGGCATCGGCGGCATCTCGGACGATCAGCAGCGGCTCTGCTTCGCGCTGGCGCTCTGGAACGGTCGCGACCCGATCCTCTAAAGAGCGCTTCTTCGGACTGACCGGCAACGAGGGGAACCACGGCGAGGACGTCAAAGAGTACTACTACTACCTGGACGCCACGCCGACCGCCTCGTACCTGAAGATGCTCTACAAGTACCCGCAGAGCGCGTTCCCGTACCACGACCTGGTGGAGACGAACCGTCGGCGGGGACGCGAGGCGCCAGAGTACGAGCTGATCGATACAGGCATCTTCGACGAGGATCGCTACTTCGACGACGTCGTCGAGTACGCCAAGGCCGGTCCGGACGACCTCCTGGTCAGGATCAGCGCCACGAACCACGGCCCCGAGGTCGCCGATCTCCACCTCCTGCCGCACCTCTGGTTCCGCAACACCTGGTCGTGGGCAAGCCACGACGACCCGAGCCCGCGACCGGTCCTGCGACGAGGCGGCGACGACGGCAGCGTGGCCGTCGTCGCTGAGCACTCCGAACTTGGCCGGTACGTACTGTCCTGCGACGGATCGCCGACGCTGCTGTTCACCGAGAACGAGACGAACAACGAGCGCCTGTTCGAGGCGGCGAACCGGACGCCGTACGTCAAGGACGGGATCCACGAGAGAGTCGTCAATGGGTACTCGGCAGCGGTCAACCCGGCCGAGATCGGCACGAAGGCAGCGGCCTGGTATCGCCTGACCGTTCAGCCCGGCGCGACCGAGGAGATCCGGCTGCGCCTCGCGATGGCCGAGCCTGGGACCGGCACGACGCAGTCCCGGCCAGAGGTCAAGCACCTGCCGAAGCACGCCCGCGCCGTGGCCGGCAGCCAGATAGACGGCAAGACCGGGAGAGACGACGACGGCAACGACCGATCTGCGATGCTGGCGATAATGGCAGCTCCCCCTCTCCATCGCAATGCCGTGGGGACGTCGGGGCGCGGCCCCGCAAATATCGTCCTTCGGACGACATCGCAGCCGATGTTCGCGCCGCGCAGCGGAGGGGGCCCCATGGTAGGCATGATGGAGGGGGCCGGGGGTGGGGGTCTTCCTTCGACGCCATCTTCGCCGCGCGCCGGGCCGAGGCCGACGCGTTCTACGCCTCGCTCCAGCCGCCGGTCCTGACCGACGACGAGCGGCTGGTGCAGCGGCAGGCGCTAGCCGGGCTCGTCTGGTCCAAGCAGCTCTTCTACTCCGACGTCAACCTGTGGCTCGACGGCGACCCTGGCCAGCCGCCCCCGCCGGAGTCTCGCAAGCACGGCCGGAATCGGGAGTGGGGGCACGTCAACGCGATCGACGTCATGTCGATGCCGGACGCCTGGGAGTACCCGTGGTTCGCGGCCTGGGACCTGGCGTTCCACTGCCTGCCGTTCGCCCTGATCGACCCGGATTTCGCCAAGCACCAGCTCCTGCTGCTCGGGTGCGAGTGGTACCAGCACCCGAACGGCCAGGTGCCGGCCTACGAGTGGGCGTTCGGGGACGTCAACCCGCCGGTGGTGGCCTGGGCGGCCTGGCGCGTCTACAAGATCGACCAGCGGCGCAGCGGGATCGCCGATCGTGAGTTCCTGGAGCGGGTGTTCCACAAGCAACTGATGAACTTCACCTGGTGGGTGAACCGCAAGGACAGCGAGGGGAACAACGTCTTCGAGGGCGGTTTCCTCGGCCTGGACAACATCGGCGTGTTCGACCGCAGCGCCCCGCTCCCGACCGGCGGCCACATCAAGCAGAGCGACGGCACGTCCTGGATGGGCATGTTCTGCCTGAACATGATGACGATCGCCCTGGAGTTGGCGACCGAGAACCGGGTCTACGAGGACATCGCGACCAAGTTCTTCGAGTACTTCCTGTACATCGCCCAGGCGATGAATGAGATCGGCCCGTCGGGGATCTCCCTCTGGAACGAGGAAGACGAGTTCTTCTACGACGTGCTGCACGCCAGCGGCGGGCGCTCGATGCCGATGAAGATCCGCTCGATGGTCGGGCTGATCCCGCTGTTCGGCGGCAACTCGAACTGGCGAGGGCCGATCTGGTTCCCGGTCAACTACCTGATCGTCGAATCGCTCCAGCAGTACCACCACTACTACGGCGACGACTTCAAGGTGGAGTGCCCCACCGGCTCCGGCAGGTTTCTGACCTTGAACGAGATCGCCACCGAGCTCTCCGAGCGGCTGACCAGCATCTTCCTCCTGGACGAGCACGGTCGGCGCCCGGTCCTGGGCGACGTCGAGCAGTTCCAGCGTGACCCGCGCTGGCGCGACCAGATCCCGTTCTACGAGTACTTCCACGGCGACAACGGGCGTGGCGTCGGCGCGAGCCACCAGACGGGCTGGACGGCGCTGGTCGCCAAGCTGCTCGACACGACCGGCTGCTGGCGCGGCTCGGAACACGGGATGGTCAGCGACCTGTCAGGGTCTCGGCGAGCCCTCCGACACTCCCGACCACCTTGAATCGATCGCAGATCCACCGATATCAAAACGTTGACCCACCATTGACAAGTCGTTCCCTGCTATGATCGTTCCCTGCTGCCCGGCGTCGCCGGGCGCTCCAACACGGCGATAGTCTAGACCCTGGTGGATCCTCCCTCGCGTTTCGCCGTGAATTGCTGGCACCTGAGGATGTGTGTCGCGCTCTGGCACCCCGGCGCTATCGTCCCACCCTGCCTGGCTCTGGTACTGGCTTGCCGACTACGGCCCAGTTGCAGCCGTGGTCCTGGTGTTGTGGGTCAAGCTGATCTACGTCGGGTTGTTGCTGCCCAGCGTCTCCTGGGCCGGCGGCGAACGCCTTCACCTGTTCGCGGCGGTCTGGGCATATCCCGACATGTTCACGGCGACGCTCGCCTGCCTGCTCCTGCCGGTGCCACTGCTGATCGCGGTGCCGCGCCTGACGCGGGCGTGCGCGGCCTGGGTGCTCGATCTCGCCGTAACCGTGCTGGTGGTCGGCGATCTCATTCACGTCCGCTTCTACGCGGACGTCACCTCCGTGTCGGGGCTCGCCCAGACCTCGATGCTCCACTGGGTTATGGACAGCATCCTGACCCTGCTCGAGCCGTCCGACATTCGCTTCTTCGCCGATCTGCCGATCGGCCTGGCGGCGCTCGTGTTCTACGCGCGGTGGTGCCGGCGCGTCCCAGCCGTGAGCGTGACGAGTCGACTGCGCATCGGGCTGGCGCCGCTCGCGCTGGCGCTGCTCCTGGCCGTGCCGACGACGCGCCTGGCGTCCACCGAGGCGCAGGGCATCTTCGGCTACTCGACGATCCGACTGGAGGTCGCCTCGGCGATCGGGCTACTGCCGTACCACGTCACCGATGCGTTCCTGGGCCTGATCTGGGGACCGCGCCCGGTCAGCGCTGCTGACCTGGCACGCGTCAAGACGTTCCTGGAGCGACGCGTCGCGACGACGCCATCGCCATCGGAGCTGTTCGGACTGGCGAAGGGGAAGAACCTGATCGTCATCAGCGCCGAATCGACCCAGCAGTTCGTGATCGGCCTCGAGGTCAACGGGCAGCCAATCGCGCCGCGCCTGACCGCCCTGGCCCACGAGAGCCTCTACCTCGCCAACAACTACGAGCCGACCCACCTCGGCTCGACGGCGGACGCCGAGTTCGCGGTGATGCAATCGCTCTACCCGCTCCCGGTCGGCGTGGTCGCCTCACGCTACGCGCGCAACCACTACCGCGGACTGCCGGCCCTGCTGGCTGAGCGCGGATACAACACGTTCTCAGCCGTCGGCGCGATGCCGCACTTCTGGAACATGAATCAACTGCACCCGCGCTACGGCTTTCAGCACTCGTACTACGAGGACAGCTTCCAGATCGACGAGCGGATCATCGCCTGGATCTCGGATCGTGAGTTCTGGGGCCAGATGCAGCCGATCCTGCAGCGCGAGCGTGAGCCGTACATGGCGTTCATGCTCTCCTCATCCAGCCACCATCCGTACACGATCCCCGAGCAGTACAAGACTCTCCAGCTTGGCGAGTTGGAAGGCACGATGGTGGGCGACTATCTCCACTCCGTGCACTATGCTGACCAGCAGCTTGGCGTGTTCGTGGACGGGCTGCGCGAGAGCGGCATCCTGGATCGTTCGCTCCTGGTCATCTACGGCGACCACCAGGGGTTCCTGGGCGGCCAGGCCGAGCTGCCGGCGTTGCTCGGCTTCAGCGAGTGGAACGAGTACCACCACTTCCGTGTGATCAAGCGCACGCCGGTCCTGATCCGGCTGCCCGGCGGCGTGGCAGCCGGCGAGTTCACTGGTACCAGCAGCCACCTGGACGTCGCCCCGACGGTGCTGAGCCTGCTCGGCGTCGACGACCCCTCGACCGTGATGCTCGGGCGCGACCTGACCCGACCCGGTCAGCCGCTGGCTGTCTTCCGTGACGCCAGCTTCGCCGATGGGTCGCACTACTTCGTCAATCGATTCGGGCGGGTGGGAGCGTCGCGCTGTTACGAGGCGGCTACGGCCGAGCGCGTCGACTGTGAGCCGTTCGAGGCGCTCCAGCGCGAGGCACGCGAGCGCCTGGAGCTCTCGGATTTGATCGTGCAGGGCGACCTGATCCCGCTCCTGGTAGACGCCCCGACGACGGCCAGCCGCTAGCGAGTCAGCAGCTCAGCACAGGCCTGTTGCGGTTCTCGCCACAGCGCTTGACCGTCGCAGCATACGAGTCGATACTGGCGACATTCAGGAAGGGGAGAGGGCACTTCGTGAACCGTCGGGACTTCCAGGTCTTGACCCGCACCAGACTGGCTGAAGCAAGAGCCCTGCTCGACGCCGGCCTGTTTGATGGGGCGTACTACCTGGGTGGCTACGCCGTTGAGTGTGCTCTCAAAGCGTGCATAGCCCGCCGGACCAGAGTGCATGACTTTCCGCCGAAGCCACATCAGGTTCGTGGCATGTACACGCACGACCTCCACGAACTGGTGAAGGCAGCTGACCTCGTGGAGAGCCTCGCTGGTAGAATTCGGGCGTGCCAGGTCTTCGACCGAAACTGGACCAGATCTAAGGAGTGGTCTGAAGAGAGCCGCTATCAGCGATGGTCGGCTCATGATGCATCACGTCTCCTGGAAGCGATCACAGATCGACAGCATGGAGTCCTCAGATGGGTCCGAGAACATTGGTAGAACGCAACATTGATGAGGGTGAGCGACTGCTAAGCGCCCTCGACGAAGCTGGTGTTCCGATCGACGCAGCGTTCTGGCTGCTTTCCTCAGAGTGGAGCGATTGGCGCCTCGTGTTGGCCACGCCACTCTACGATGAGCGTGGTTCCGATGAGGCGTACCGTCAGATCCTGGGCACACTCAGGGCGACTGACGGCACTGACACCCTGTACGGCTGCATCTCGATCGCCAGGCCGGAAGATCGACGAGTGCGTGCGGTGCGATCGGCGCTTCGGAATGAGCTTCCCTGGCCCGGATTCCGGCTGGATGGCGCGTACGCCGAAGACGTCGAGATCATCGACTCCTACATGTACAGGCTCAGCCCCCGAGTCGTTGACGATGCTTGTGATACGACGCCAAGGAGCCATCTGATCCGCAATGGCACCACGGCAACGTCAAAGGAGCGCACGCCGTCTGGCACTTGATCGTGCCTCATCGCTCAGATGGCCGAGCGCAGGTATGACAGGGGGTCAGCCCGAGATCTTCGGGATGACCTCCTCGGCTAGCCGGGCGACGATGCCGCTCGGGACCGGCGGGCGCAGGTTCAGGATCACGTGATTCGCGCCGGCGTCCACCAGCGACTGGACCGTGTCGACCGTCCGCTGAAGATCGTCGGGGAAGACCTGGATCTGGATCGAGAGCGCGATCTCCGAGAAGTCGCGGCCGATCGCCTCGCAATGTTGCCGCAAGACGTTCTGCTTGTGCTTGAACTGGGCCGGGTCTGACCCGCCGTAGTTCCAGACCGCCGCGTGCTGCGCCACCACCCGGAGCGTCAGTTGCTCGCCGCTGCCGCCGATCACGAACGGCGGGTACGGCTTCTGGATCGGCTTCGGCTCGCAGCGCGCGTCCTTCAGCTGGTAGTAGCGGCCGTCGTACGTCGTCAACTGTTGGGTGAACAGGCTCGTGATGATCTCGCACGCCTCGCCCAGGCGCCTGATCCGCTCGCCAGGCGCATACAGCGGGATGCCCATGCTCTCGTGCTCGTAGACGTTCCAGCCGGCGCCGATCCCCAGGTCGAGCCGGCCGTTGCTGATGACGTCGACGGTCGCGGCGATCTTCGCGAGCACGGCCGGGTGCCGGTAGGTGTTGCCCGTCACCATCAGCCCGATGCGCAGCCGCTTCGTCTCGGCGGCGAGGGCGGCCAGGACGGTCCAGCCTTCCAGACACGAGCCGTCCAGGTTGCCGTTGATCGGCGCGAAGTGGTCGAACAGCCAGGCGTGCTCCAGGCTCTCGATCGCGTCAGCGTCGCGCCAGACCGAGAGGATCTCCTCGTAGGTCACATCCTGGGGGGCGGTCTTGATACCGAACGTCAAGCGTGTCAAGCGCTACCTCTCCCGCGACACCAGTCGCTCACAGCTTGCCCTGGATCGTAGCCACGATCAGCAGCACGACCACCAGGATCATCCCGAGCGCGACCGGAATCCAGACCTTCGGATTTTCGTCCTGCCCCAGATCACAGTAGTCCTCTGGGGGGCGCCAGCGACTCGGGAGCGGTGGTGGGACCGACATGGCAGGCTTCGCCTCCGCGACGTACCTTCGATCGTCAGCACCGATGCTACCATGTAGGTGAGACCGCGCGGTGCCGATCGCACCGGCGCCCGGACCCGGAGCGGAACGACTCGATGGCTGTCTACAAAAGCAGCGTGGACGTCCATGACGCGGCGAACCGATCGATCGGGACCGGGATGGCGTACGTCCACCTGCGCCTGGCCGCAGACGCCAGGCAAGCGGCGACCGGCACCGTCTCGTTGCGCCGCTGGGAGCCGGCCGACGAGGCCCCAGCCTCGCTCCAGCTCGCCGACGGGCGCCAGCTCCGTATCGAGGTCAGCCGCGAGAAGCTCAGCGACTGCTCGCGCAATCACATCCTGCGATTTCAGGCGCAGTGGCCGCCCACCGAACCGCCCGGCGACCAGCCCGTCTCTGCACCCCTCAGCTAATG
>Ga0075420_100000363_pt1 | contig 35050 bp, 26 predicted proteins | sample SoiMetdeltSBSDD4_FD_75296 | JGI IMG/M metagenome (GOLD analysis project Ga0075420, IMG submission 75296) | Bulk soil microbial communities from a Populus tree surrounding site in Tennessee, USA - Soil MetaG P. deltoides SBSDD4 | ecosystem: Environmental > Terrestrial > Soil > Tree plantation...
TGGGACGTGTCGCTGCACGAGCAGCTCGCGGCGACGGGGATCACGGGGCTCGTCGACGCCGCGGTGTCGTCGGCGGAGGTCGGCGCGTCGAAGCCGGACCCGGCGATCTTCGCGCACGCGCTCGGCCTCGCCGGCGTCGCCGCGAGCGAGGCGCTGATGGTCGGCGACAGCCTCGACGCCGACGTCCGCGGAGCCCAGCGATCGGGGATCGCGGCGGTGCTCGTCGAGCGCTCCGGCGCGGATGGCGGCGGCGCGGAAGCGATCGCGTCGCTCGCCGAGCTCGTTCGTCTCGTACGATCCGTCCGGTGACCGCCGGCGCCTCGCCGACGTCCTCGGGATTCGGGGGCCACTCGACTCGAGTCGAACGCAACGAGCGCCCGTGGCGAGCGCTGCTCGCCGTGCCGATCGGGTTCGCGGCGGTGTTCACGGGGATCGTCGTCTACATGATCGCCACCGCGGTGCGCGACGGGCTCGTCACGACGCCGGTCGACGGGCCCGGCGGCGCCGGTGTCGCCGCGCACGGCTCGCCGCCCGTGCTGACGCTGCTGTCGACACTGGCGCAGGACCTGGCGATCGTGGTCGGCGTCTGCATCGCGGTCGCCGCCTCCCTCGGCGGCCGGCTGCGCCCGGCGCTGCTCGGGCTGCGTCCGGCCCGTGCCTGGAGCGCCTTCTGGCTTGTGATCGGGGCCTATCTGCTGTTCGTCGCCGTCGCCGCCGGCTGGACGTCGCTACTCGGGATCACCGACCGCGAGAACGTCGCCGTGAGCCTCGGCACCCGCGACTCGGCGGCCGCGCTTGCCGGCGCGATCGTGCTCGTCTGCGCGGTCGCTCCGTTCGCCGAGGAGCTGTTCTTCCGCGGATTCCTCTTCGGTGCGTTGCGCAAGTACGGGCTGATCCCGGCGGCCGCGATCACCGGAGTCGTCTTCGGCCTCGCCCACGTCGCCTCGTCCCCGATCGGCTTCATCGTCCCGCTCGCCGTGCTCGGAGTGCTGCTCTGCCTGCTCTACGAGCGCACCGGATCGCTGTATCCGCCGATGGCGCTGCACTGCCTCAACAACTCGATCGCCTTCGGCGCCAGCGACGGGCGTGGCTGGCTCGTGCCGGTCTGCCTGCTCGGGGCCGGCGCGGCGATCGTCTTCTTCGTGTGGGCGATGAAGCGTCTGTTCCCCGCTCCGGCGGCGGCTCGTTAGGAAGCCGGCGGGTGGCGCTCGTTGGCGCGTGAGCGCTCGGCGATCGCGGAACGTTCGGCCAGGCATGGAGGCCCGCCCGCCCAGGCCATTAGGCTCTGCGCCCGATGCGGCGCGCTCTCGCTCTTGTCCTGCTGCTCGCGGCAGCAGTTCCGGCCGCCGCGCGCGCCGATGCGCCGACCGCGGCGACGCCCACGATCAAGCTCGTCGTCGAGAAGGCCGGCGGCGATCGGGACCCGATCGCGCTGACGGGCGAGCACTTCCGCGTCCGCGTGATCGTGACCCCGTACGTCCCCGGGCAGACGGTGACCGTGCGCGTCCAGCGCGGGGCGAGCAAGCTCCGCGTCAAGCAGCTCGCGATCACGCGGCCCGCGGGAGCGACCGCCGGGCAGGCGCTGATCGGCTTCACGCCGAAGAGCGGCGGCCGGCTGCGGATCCGAGCCTCGCACCTCGCCACGCCGGAGCTGGGCACGGCGGTCGCGCCGGAGCGGACCGTCTCGGTCGTCTCGGGGAAGGTCGCCGGCGGCCGCGGCCCGTCCGTGCGGCTGCTGCAGCGGCTGCTGGCCCGTAAGGGCTACGTGACGGGGCAGCGCGGTCTGTTCGACGCGCGGACCGCGCGGGCCGTGCTCGCGTTCCGCAAGCTCTCCGGCCTCGTGCGGACGGCGGTCGCCGACCGCACGGTGTTCCGCCGTCTGGTCAAGGGCGGCGGGGCGTTCGCAGTCCGCTACCCGAAGCACGGGCACCACGTCGAAGCCGACCTGACGCACCAGGTCATCGCGCTGATCGACCACGGCCGCGTGCAGCGGATCTACCCGATCAGCTCGGGCAAGCCGTCGACGCCGACGGTGCTTGGCAACTTCCGCGTCTACCGTAAGGATCCGGGGACGAACGCGAAGGGGATGGTCTTCTCGAGCTACTTCACCGGCGGCTACGCGATCCATGGCTACGCCGACGTGCCGACCTACGCCGCCAGCCACGGCTGCCTGCGCACGCCGGTGCCCGACGCCGTCCCGATCTACGACTGGGTCAAGCTCGGCGACCGCGTCGACGTCTACTACCGCTCGGGCGAGCACGGCTCGAAGCGGATCGCGAACCCGGGGCCGTGACCGTGGGCGCGCGCGAACGGCTGATCGCCGAGCTGCGCGAGCACGCGCTGGTGATCGGTGAGGTGACGCTGACGTCCGGGGCGACGGCGCAGTACTACGTCGATGCCAAGCGCGCGATCCTGCGCCCGGCGGGCTTTCTCGCGCTCGGCGAGCTCGTCGCGGAGCTGGCGACGGCGACGGGCGCGACGGCGGTCGGAGGGCTGACGATGGGCGCCGACCCGGTCGCCTGCGCCGCACTGGCGGGCGGTGCCGACGTCAAGGCCTTCTTCGTCCGCAAAGACGCCAAGGCCCACGGCCTGCAACGACGCGTCGAAGGGCCGCCGCTGGAGCCGGGCGAGCGTTGCCTCGTCGTCGAGGACGTCAGCACCACCGGCGGCTCGGCGATCCAGGCGATCGACGCGCTGCGCGAGGCGGGCGCCGAGATCGTCGGCGTCACCGCCGTCCTCGACCGCCTCGCCGGCGCCGCCGCCGCGATCGAGGCGGCCGCCGGCGTCCCGTACACGCCGCTGACGACGATCGACGACGTCTACCCGGAGCGGCCAGACCGCGGCTAGCGCTCCGCCGCTGCGGTGCGGGCAGCGAAACGAGAACGTTCGGCCCCGTTCGAACAGGCGTGCGCCACCGCTGGGACAGTCGGCCGGATCGTCAGCGGGAGCTTGGGCCAGATGGCCAAGGACCGAGGCGGCGAGGCGTGCAAGCCTGCAGGCGAGTGACCGAGGACGCGACGAGAGCGGTTCCAACATGCCCCGAGCTGGATTCGAACCAGCGGCCTTCCCCTTAGGAGGGGGACGCTCTATCCAGCTGAGCTATCGGGGCGCAGGCTGCAGCAGCGGGACTGTACTGCCGATATATGGGCTGTTGGGTCCCGAGAAACCCGGTGAACGCGGGCAGGCCCGGGCGCATCCCTCGTCGAAGAACGAGCACTGTTCAAGGCAAGGACTCCGAGCAACCCGTCGTGAGCGCAAGCACCGCTGATCTTCTCGCCGATCCAGGCCTCGCCGGGGAGATCGCCGCGCGCTCGCCGATGCAGCTGTTCATGCGCCGGTTTCGCGAGGATCGCGTGGCCGTGGCGGCCGCGGCGTTCATCGTCGTGCTGATCGCGGTGGCGATCTTCAGCCCGCTGATCCGATCGCTCGCCGGGGCGCCCGATCCGAACCTGCAGAACCCGAATGCGCTCGACGTCTTCGGCACGCCGACGGGACCGAGCAGTGCGCACTGGTTCGGCGTCGACGAGCTCGGTCGCGACGTCTTCTCTCGCGTGCTCGCCGGCGCGTCGGTGTCGCTGCAGGTGGCGTTCATCGCGACCGGGATCGCGCTGGTGGTCGGCACCTCGCTGGGGATGATCGCCGGCTACTACCGCGGCTGGGCCGACACGGTCATCTCGCGCGCGGTCGACGTGCTGCTGGCGTTCCCGATCCTGCTGCTCGCGCTCGGGCTCGCGGCGGCGTGCTCCGGCATCGATGGCTGCCTCGGTGGCTTGATCCAGCCGGGGAAGTGGCTGGTCATCTTCGTCATCGCGTTCGTCAACTGGACCTACGTCGCCCGGCTCGTCCGCGGCCAGACGCTGTCGCTGCGCGAGAAGGAGTTCGTCGAGGCGGCACGCGCGATGGGCAGCTCGGACCGGCGGATCGTCTTCAGCGAGATCCTGCCGAACCTGGTCGCGCCGATCATCGTCTACGCGACGCTGCTGATCCCGACCAACATCCTCTTCGAGGCGGCGCTCTCGTTCCTCGGTGTCGGGGTCCAGCCGCCACAGGCGAGCTGGGGCCAGATGATCGCCGACGCGACGTCGATCTTCGGCTCGGCACCGTGGTTCATGCTCGCGCCCGGCATCGCCCTGGTGATGACGGTCCTCGCCTTCAACCTGGTCGGCGATGGCCTCCAGGACGCCCTCAACCCCCGGTCGGCCCGCTCGTGAGCAGGCACGGCCTTATCCGCATCGAAAGGGTTCTCTGAGATGAGACGCTCGCCGCTTCGCTGGACGCTCTTGACCATGCTCGTCATCGCCGCGCTGGCGATCGCCGCCTGCGGCGGGTCGGACGACGATTCGGGCTCTTCGGGCTCCTCGGGCGCCGGCGGCGTCAGCACGGGCGGCAAGCCGGTCGATGGTCAGAAGAAGGGCGGGCACCTGACCGTCCTCGCCGCGAGCGACGTCGACAACATCGATCCCGGCCAGGCGTACTACACGTTCACCTACGAGGTGCTCGCCGGGACGATCAACACGCTCTACTCGGTCCGGCCCGACGACGACGGCTCGAACCCCGTCCCGGATCTCGCGGACGGGCAGCCGAAGATCTCCGACGACGGCAAGACCGTGACGGTGAAGATCAAGACCGGCATCAGGTACAGCCCGCCGTACAACAAGGTCGTCACGAGCAAGGACGTCAAGTACGCGATCGAACGCGCGTTCACGCCCGCGGTCCCCAACGGCTACATCAACTCGTACTTCGCCAAGATCGTCGGCGTCCAGGCGTTCACGGACGGCAAGGCGAAGGAGATCTCGGGCATCGATACGCCCGACGACAACACGATCGTCTTCCACCTGACGGGCGGCGACATCGTCGGCGCGCTGGTGATGCCGGTGACGAGCCCCGTTCCCGAGGCATACGCGCGCAAGTACGACGAGGCCAAGGGCCAGTCGACCTACGGCCGCCACCAACTGGCGACCGGGCCGTACATGATCAAGAGCTACCAGCCCGGGAAGTCGATCGAGGTGGTCCGCAACCCGAACTGGAACGCCGACAAGGACTACAAGCCGGCGTATCTGGACAGCGTCACATTCGCCGAGGGCTACGAGGACCCGGGCGTCGCGACGCGCCGGATCACCGACGGCAAGAGCCAGGCGAGCGGCGACTTCACGATCCCGCCGGACCAGCTCAAGTCGCTCGCGCAGGGCTCGAAGAAGGATCAGCTGATCGTCTCGCCCGGCGCGGGCAACCGCTACATCGGCGTCAACACGACGATCAAGCCGTGGGGCAACGTCAACGTCCGCCGGGCGCTGGCGGCGGTGCTCAACCGCCAGGCGATGCTGCAGGTGCGCGGCGGCGCGCTGCTCGGCGAGGTCGCCAATCACATCCTCTATCCGACCGTCGTCGGCTTCGAGGAGGCGGGCGGGCTCAAGGGCGCCGGGCAGGACTTCTACGCCGCGCCGCAGGGTGATCTCGCGGTCGCGCAGAAGTACATGAAACTGGCCGGTTACCCCAGCGGCAAGGGCTCGAGCTCGACGACGGTGCTGATCGTCGGCGACAACACCGGCCCGGCGAAGCTCAACGCCGAGATCGTCGAGCGCGCCGTGAGCCAGCTCGGCTTCAAGCCCGTGCTGCGTGAGGTGTCGCACAGCACGATGATCTCGAAGTACTGCACGGTGCCGAAGGCGAAGGTCGCGCTGTGCCCGAACCTCGGCTGGGCGAAGGACTTCGCCGACGCCGGAACGATCCTCGACCCGCTCTACAACCCGAAGAACATCGTGCCGCAGGGCAATGTCGTGACGCCGCAGTACCGCGGCAGCGGCATCGGCGCGGACATCGAGAAGGCGCAGGCGCTGCCCGCGGGCAAGGAGCGCGTCGAGGCCTGGGCCGCGATCGACAAGAAGGTCTCGGACCTGGTGCTCAACGTGCCCTACATCTGGGACAAGTACCCGGTCGTCGCCTCCGCCAACGTCCAGATGGTCAACCAGCTGTGGAACCAGGGCTCGATCGACTACACCTGGTCATCGCTGAAGTAGCGACGACCAGGCGGGCTGCCGGCGGGCTTCGGCCCGCCGGCGCGTTCGCTCGCCCTGACGAGAACTCGTGACCGCCTACATCGTCCGGCGCCTGGCCTGGATCGTCGTCCTGCTGGCGCTCGTCAGCGCGCTGACGTTCGTCGTCTTCTACGTGGTTCCGTCGACCGACCCCGCGCAGCTGCGGGCCGGTCGCAATCCGAGCCCCGACCTCGTCGAGAGCATCCGCCACACCTACGGCCTCGACAAGTCGAAGCCGGCGCAGTACGCCGACTTCCTCGAGCGCGCGGTGCTGCACGGCGACCTCGGCTATTCCTACGGCCACGACGAGCCCGTGCGGCAGCTGATCTTCGACCGCCTGCCGGCGACGATCTACCTGACGCTCGGCGCGGTGATCGTCTGGCTCGCCGTCGCGATCCCGGTCGGCCTGATCTCGGCGATCCGCCGGCACTCGATCTTCGATCGGCTGGCGATGGGCATCGCGCTGCTCGCGATCTCCGCACCGGTGTACTGGCTCGGCCTCGTCTGCCTCTACCTGTTCTCGAAGGACATCGGCCAGTTCCCGATCTTCCTCGGCTCGGGCACGTACGTGCCGCCGACCACCGACTTCGGCACCTTCTTCGGCTCGATGATCATGCCCTGGTTCGTGCTGGCGGCGTCGTTCGCTGCCTTCTACGCGCGGCTGCTGCGGTCCAACGTGCTCGAGGTGATGTCCGAGGACTACATCCGCACCGCGCGGGCGAAGGGCGTGCGCGAGCGGATCGTGATCCGGCGGCACGTGATGCGCAGCGCGATGACGCCGCTGGTCACCGTGCTCGGGCTCGACATCGGCGTGCTGCTCGGCGGCGCGATCCTCGCCGAGACGGTGTTCAACATCCCCGGCATCGGGCGCCTCTCCTACGAGGCGATCCAGAACGGCGACCTGCCGGTGATCCAGGGCACGGTGCTGCTGGGCGCGTTCTTCATCGTCTTCCTGAACCTGGTCGTCGACATCGTCTACGCCTACCTCGACCCGCGGATCCGCTACAGCTGATGGCACCGCTGCTCTCCGTCGAGAACCTCAGCGTCAGCTTCGACACCGACGACGGCGTCGTCCACGCCGTCGACGGCGTCTCGTTCCAGCTCGAGGCCGGCGCCGTCCTCGGCGTCGTCGGCGAGTCGGGCTCGGGCAAGAGCGTCAGCTCGCTGACGCTGCTCGGGCTGACGCGCTCGGCTCGCACGACCGTCACCGGCCGCGCGAGCTTTGACGGCGAGGACCTGCTGGCGGCTCCCGAGGAGCGGCTGCGGCGGCTGCGGGGCAACGACGTGGCGATGATCTTCCAGGACCCGTTGTCGGCGCTGCACCCGTTCTATCGCGTCGGTGCACAGCTGAGCGAGGCCGTGCTCGCGCACCGCGACGTCTCCAAGCAGGAGGCGCGCGATCGCGCCGTGGAGATGCTCGGGCTGGTCGGCATCGCCGACGCCAAGCGGCGGCTGGACAGCTATCCGCACGAGCTCTCGGGCGGCACGCGGCAGCGCGTGATGATCGCGATGGCGCTGATGAACGACCCGAAGCTGCTGATCGCCGACGAGCCGACGACGGCACTCGACGTCACCGTGCAGGCGCAGATCCTCGAGCTGCTGGCACGTCTCCGCGACGAGCTCGGGATGGCGATGGTGATCGTCACGCACGATCTCGGCGTCGTCGCCTCGATCGCCGATGAGGTCGCCGTGATGTACGCCGGCCGGATCGTCGAGCGCGCGAGCACCGAGACGATCTTCGACGCACCCGAGCACCCCTACACGTGGGGGCTGCTCGGCTCGATGCCGAGGCTGGACGCGTTGGACGGGGCCGATCTCGTGCCGATCCCGGGCCGGCCGCCGAGCCTGATCGCGCGCCCGGGCGGCTGCCACTTCCATCCTCGCTGTCCGTATGTGCGCGAGGCGCACAAGGTCGTCGATCCGGAGCTCGTCGCCGTCGAGGACGATCCCGCCCACGCCGTCCGCTGCCTGTTGCCGTCGGCGACCCGCCGGCGGGTGTGGCAGGAGTTGCGCGCCGGCGTCGCGCCCGAACGGGCGCGGACGGACGTCATCGAGGCCGAGGAAGGGGAGCGGTGATGGCCGAGGCGCTGATGGAGGTCCGTGACCTCGTCAAGGAGTTCCCGATCCACGGCGGCGTGCTCGGGCGGCCGGTGGGGGCGGTGCATGCGGTCGACGGCGTCTCGTTCGACGTCCTCCGCGGCGAGACGCTGGGAATCGTCGGCGAGTCGGGCTGCGGCAAGACGACGACCGCGCGGCTGCTGCTGCGCCTGCTCGAGCCGACCTCCGGCTCTGTCGCCTTCGAAGGGCGAGACATCGCCACGTTGTCGCGCCGCGAGCTGAAGCCGCTGCGGCGCGAGATGCAGATGATCTTCCAGGACCCGTACTCGTCGCTGAACCCGCGCAAGACGATCGGCTCGATCATCGCCGAACCGTTCGTCGTCCACGGCGTCGAGCGTGACGCGAGCGCGCGGAAGCGCCACGTCCAGGAGCTGATGGATCTCGTCGGGCTCAACCCCGAGCACTACAACCGCTACCCGCACGAGTTCTCCGGCGGCCAGCGCCAGCGCATCGGCGTCGCACGGGCGATCGCGCTGAAGCCGAAGCTGATCGTCGCCGACGAGCCGGTCTCGGCGCTCGACGTCTCGATCCAGGCCCAGATCCTCAACCTGCTGCGGTCGCTGCAGCGCGACCTCGATCTGACGCTGGTGCTGATCGCGCACGATCTGTCCGTCGTGCGGCACATGTGCGACCGCGTCGCGGTGATGTACCTCGGCAAGGTCGTCGAGGTCGGCGACGCGGCCGAGCTCTACGCCCGGCCGCGGCATCCGTACACGGGCGCGTTGTTGAGCGCGGTTCCCGTCGCCGACCCGCGCCTGGCGCGCGCGGCCCGCCGCCAGATCCTCACCGGCGAGGTGCCGTCGCCGAGCAGCCCTCCGCCGGGGTGTCGCTTCCATACGCGCTGCCCGAAGTTCGTCGCCGGGCATTGCGACGTCGACGAGCCGCTGCTGACGGATGGCGACCCCGCTCACCCCGGCCATCTCGCGGCGTGCCACTACCCGCTCGGTGACGACGAGGGCGCCGCTACAGCTCGACCAGCAGCGTGACCGGCCCGTCGTTGCGCAGGTCGACCTGCATCTCCGCCCCGAAGACGCCGCCCTCCGCGTTGAGGCGCTGCCGGAAGCGCTCGTAAAGCGGTTCGGCGTGCTCCGCCGCCGCCGCGGCGACGTAGCTCGGTCGCGTGCCCTTGCGCGCGTCGCCATAGAGCGTGAACTGGCTGACGACGAGCACCTCGCGATCGCCGAGCGGCTCGTTCATACGGCCGTCGGCGTCGGCGAACACGCGCAGCGCCCGGACCTTGTCGGCGAGGCGGTCGGCGGTCTCCGGCGTGTCGTCGTGGGTCACGCCGAGGAGCACCAGCAGTCCCGGGCCGATCCCGGCGACGCAGGCATCGCCGACGGTCACCGACGCGTGGGCCACGCGTTGGACGAGCGCTCGCACGAGCGGCAGCCTACGCGCGGGGCCGCTGGGATCAGCCGCGGGCGGCCGCCTCGAGGCCGGCGACGTCGAGCTTGACCATCTCCAGCATCGCCGCGATGACGCGGTCGACGACCGCTGGGTCGTCGTCGTCCATCAGCTCCTCGAGACGGTTCGGGATGATCTGCCAGGAGAGGCCGAACTTGTCGGTCAGCCAGCCGCACTGGACCGGCTTGCCGCCGTCTGCCAGCAGCGCGTGCCAGTAGCGGTCGACGTCGTCCTGATCGTCGCAGAGCACGTACAGCGAGACCTGCGAGTCGAACGGGAACAGCGGGCCTCCGTTGAGGAAGATGTACTGCTGGCCCATGATCGTCAGGTAGACGAGGAAGACGCTGCCTGGCTCAACACCCGGAATTCCCTCCGGGGCGAGGATGACGTCCTCGACGCTCGAGTCGTCGAACAAACCGGTGTAGAGCTCGGCGGCCTCCTGGGCCTGGGAGTCGAACCAGAGATGGGTGGCGAACTTGCGCACGGGCATGCCCGTCTTCTACCCGGTTGGCCGGTGACGTCACGACGGCTTCGGGTCAGAGCAGCGTCGCGACGATGCCCCAGACGGCGACGATCGCGGTGCTCCAGACGATCGTCGCGGCGCTCAGCCGGAGATCGAGCTTCGTCGTGTGCGCGATGATCAGGCAGCCGATCGCCGCCGGCATCGCCGCCTCGACGCGGAACGCCGCCGGCGCGCCGCCGGCAAGTGCCGTCAGCCCGAGGAAGATCGCCGGCGCGAGTACGAGCCGCAGCAGCAGCGCGACGCGGACAGGCGGGTCGAGGCGCGGCGGGAAGACGAATGCGCCCTCGTCGGCCTCCGTCGCGAGCGTCGCGCCGACGGCGACGAAGCCGAGGACGAGCAGGACCCAGATCGAATCGTGGGCGGTGTCGACGAGCGCGTCCGGGACCGCGGTGCTGGGGAGCAGCAGCCCGGCGATCGCCGCGAGCAGCGGCGGGTTGCGCAGCAGCAGCGCCCGCGGCGACAGTCCGAGGCCGCGGTCTCCGGCGCCGAAGCGGCCGCCGATCGCCATCCCGACGACGTAGAACATCGGGCCGCTGATCAGCGTGTCGTAGGCGATCGCGGTCGCCAGGTCGTCGCGGCCGAGCAGCGTCGACGTGAACGGCAGACCGAAGTAGCCGGTGTTGGCGATCACCGTGGAGCAGATCAGGGCGCCGGTGCTCGGGCGCGGCAGGCGCAGGACGCGGCTGCCCACGAACCAGGCGGCGACACCGGCGATCGCCAGTGCCAGCCAGCCGAGCCCGAGCGAGCGAACGAGCGCGGTGTCGAGCCGCAGCGACGGCAGCGTGCAGACGATCAGGAACGGCAGCACGACCCAGAAGATCGCCAGCAGCGAGAACGTCGCCAGCCGGTGTGCGAACGCGGGCGAGCGCCGCTCGGCCAGCAGCCCGGCGACCGTCGACGCGGCCATCGCCGCGAGGACGGTGATCACGCGTCGCGCAGTTGCGCCGCGGCCAGCTCGGGCGCGACGACGTTGAGGTTGACGCCGACGCCGAGCTCGAGGCCGGCGAGGTGTGTCAGCCGCGGCATCACGTCGATCCGCCAGCAGAAGTGCTCGGCCCCGCGCGGTGCCGTGCGGATCCAGAGGTTGAGCGGTGGGCTGTGCCCGAGCAGCCGGGCCAGCCGCCGCAGCCCGTCGTACAGCAGCGACGCGCCGGTCGGGCCGTCGTCGCCGAAGCAGCGCCGCGGCGCCCGCGGCGCGAGCATCAGCTGATACGGCAGCCTCGAGGCGTACGGCGCCATCAACACCGCCTCGTCGTCGATCGCGACGATCCGCTCGCCGCGGCGGACCTCCTCCTGAACGAGGTCGGCGAGCAGGTTGCCGCCCATCGTCCGTGTCGCGTGCGCGGTGAAGCGCTCGCGCTCGCGCGCCACCTGGGCCGGCACGAAGCCGAGCGCGTAGACCTGCGCGTGCGTGTGCGGCAGCGACGCGCCGCCCTCGCGCCGCTCGTTGACGAGCAGATGGACGTACGCGGCGTCGTCGCGATGCTCGCGGATCCGCTCACGCCAGACGCCGACGGCGGCCTGCACCTGCTCGAGCGGCAACTCGGCCAGCGAGGTCACCGGCTGGGGCCCGTTGATCACGACCTCGTGCTGCCCGCGCGCGGCGAACGCCGTGAAGAGGTCGGGTGCCGAGGTCGGCTCGGGCTCGGCACTGTCGGGCTCGAGCGCCGGGTACAGGTTCGGCACGACGCGCACCGTCCAGCCGGGCGCGTTCGCCTCGTCCGCTCCGCCGTCGTCGTCGCGCAGCGCGTAGAGCTCCGGTGGCGTGCGGTCCTCGTGGCCCTCTACGAACGGGTCGGTGTCTCGGTCAATCGGCTCCGCGGGGGTCGTCGACAGCCCTCCGCCCGGCCGGGTCGCGCGGTCGCCGGCGATGATCGTGCGCAGGCCGGTCAGCGGATCGACGCGAACCTCAGGCATCGACCGCGTCAGACTCCGAGAGCGTACTTGCGGACGTCGGCCTCGAGGTCGGCCTTGGAGTGGTACGGGCCTTGATGCAGGAACTGGCGGCCGCGGCGGTCGTAGAAGATCGTGCCCGGCGTCACCTGCAGGCCGTAGCTGTGCGCGATCGTTCCCTTCAGGTCCTGGTAGCTCGGGTACGGGACCGGGACCGTGGCGAGGAAGCGCTTCGCCTTGCCGGCCGGGTCGAGCGTGTCGACCCCGAGGAAGGCGACGTCCCGGGCGTGCTCGACGGCGACGTGCTGGAAGATCGGGAACTCGGCCCGGCACGGGTCGCACCAGGAGCCCCAGACGTTGACGACGACCGGATGACCGCGCAGCCCCTTGATCCGGGCGTCGAGCGCGGCCTTGCCGCCGCCGAGCAGCTCGTTGCCCTGGGCGTGCACGGCCGCCAAGGCGGCGGGTGCGCCGGCGACGCGCTCTCGGACCTGCTCGCTCGTCAGCGGCGTCGGCGACGATGTCGATTGGCTGTCGCTCTGCAGCAGCCCGATGGCGACGATGGCCACGACGGCGACAGCGGCGACGGCGATCAGCGCGCGGCGGTTGATCGACACGGAGACAGCGTACGGGTGCGGTAGACTGCGACGCAGTCGGAGGGGCAGCCGACACCAGGGAACGTCCCCTCCTGCGGCTCTCCCGGAGCCGCCCGCGCGTCGCGCCGACGTCCATCATCGCGCCGCGCACTCCGTACGAATCCATCATCGCCTGCCATGGCTGATCCGCCCGCAGTGGCCGTCGAGGCCGCTCTCCTTCCAACCACGGACGAGCTCGCTCGCGTCGAGAAGTTCACGCGCGAGCGCTTCGTGCATCCCGGCGAGGAGCTGGAGGACGCGCTTGCGCCGGGCAGTGCCCGCCGCAACGCGCTCGACTACGCGCTCGCGGAGCTCGATGCCGGCGCGAAGGTGCCGTCGAACAAGTGGCGCCGGCGCTACTCGCTGCTGCTCGGGCTCGAGCGCGTGCTCTCGGAGGATGAGCAGCGGCTCGTCGACGGCACGCTGCTGAACCCGCATCAGGTCGACGCGCTGTCGGGCACGCTGACGGCGCTGCTGGCGGCGGCGCAGTCACCGCTGTTCGCCGAGGACGACGGCGACGTCGCGGCCCCCGTTCTGGCGGTCGAGGAAGACGTGCCTGAGCCGGACGAGGACGAGGCAGACGATGAGGAGGACCTCGACCTCGACCTCGATCTCGACGACGAGGACGAGGCGGACGAGGAGGATCAGTCCGGCGCTGCCGACGTCGACGACGAGCAGGTCGCGGCGGCCGAGGTCGACGAGGACGTCCGCCTCGGCGACGACGCCGACGACCCCAACGCCTACAAGCGCTTCTGGTTCGAGCACGCGACCGGCGCCGGCAAGTCGGTCGCCGCGCTCGGCTTCGTCGAGTCGTCGCGTACCGGCGGCGTGCTGATCCTGACCCACCGCCGCAACCTCGTCGACCAGTTCCTCGGCGAGCTCAACGACCGCGGCTACGGCAAGCGCATCAGCCCGCCGCTGCTCGGCGACGAGGATCGCGCCGACGGCCCGGTGACGGTCGAGACATATCAGTGGTTCGTCCGCAACGCCGGCCAGATCTCGAGCGCCTACACGATCGTCATCTGCGACGAGGCGCACACCGCGCTGGGCGAGAAGACGAGCGCCGCGATCCGCCAGTGGACGGGCCCGATCTTCATCGGCATGACGGCGACGGGCGCGCTGATCGCGCGCCACGTCACCGACCTGTTCCCTACGCAGACGTCGCGCTTCGACCTCGCCCAGGCCGCGCGCCGCGGCGTCATCGCGCCGCTGCGCTGCATCCGCATCCCGCCCGGGCCCGGCGTCCGCACGATCGCCAAGGTGCCGCTGCGCCGCGGCGACGTCGACGTCGAGTTCGACCAGGAGATGCTGGCTGAGCTGCTCGACCAGCTGCCGTTCAACCTCGCGATCGCCAACCTCTACAAGACGCGCTTCCACGGCGTGCCCGGCGTCGTCTACGCCGCCGGTGTGCGCCACGCCTACAACGTCGCGGCGGCGTTCCGCGACGAGGGGATCAAGGCCGAGGCGGTCTCCGGCGAGACGCCGAAGCGCCAGCTGGCCGAGATCCTCGCCCACTACGAGCGCGGCGACATCGACGTGCTCGTCAACGCGCAGCTGCTCGCGGAGGGCTGGAACTCGCCGCGAGCGACGGTCTGCATGCACCTCGCGCCGACGGCGTCGAAGCGGATCTATCAGCAGCGTGTCGGCCGCGTGACGCGCAAGCACCCCGGCAAGGAGGCCGGGCTGGTGATCGACTTCGTCCACCCGGCGACCAAGCACGACGATCCGGTCGTCACCCTGCACTCCCTCCTTGACCGCGACGTCTACCGCGGCGGCGCGATCGTCGTCGGCCCGGTGCGCCGCGGCCGCGGACGGCGGCTGCGCGTCGAGCGCCGGGTGCTGCCGGTCGTGGCCGAGGAGAACCGGCGGATCGAGGTCTTCGAGCGTGAGCTGTGGCGGATCGCCGTCGAGCATCTCGACTACGGCGAGCAGATCCAGTGGGCGGCGCTCGCGGGCGCGCGCGTCAACCCGAGCGGCTGGCGCCGGGCGCGGGCGATGCTGCACTTCGATCGCGGCGGCGAGCTCAAGCGTGCCTTCCTACTGACGGCGGTGCAGCGCAACAAGAACCCGCAGCTGCGGATCAAGGCGCTGCAGGAGATCGCGGCCGCCAAGGACGCCGAGGCGCTCGACTTCGCGCTCGACGAGATCGGCAAGTGGTCGCGCGACGAGAAGCGCGAGGCCTCGAAGGTGATGCTGCAGGCGCTGGCCGAGCGCGGCATCGGCCGCCGCGATCAGGCCAACGCCTGGATCTGGCGGCTCGCGTCCTACACGCGCGAGCTGCACGAGGAGTACGCCGTCGCGCGGCTGCCCGAGACGAAGCGGCTGCTCGGCCTGCTCGTCAACTCGTCCGGCGCCGCACACGCGCGCAACGCACGGCGGCTGGTGCAGGTGGCCCGCAAGCAGGACCGCCGCCTGTCGGCGGCGATGCTCGCCGCGGCGATGGCCCACACCGCCGAGGGCGAGGAGGTGTTGCGTGGCGCGCGGACGCGGATGTCGCGCAAGCCGAACTCGCTCGCACGCGAGCTGCTGCGCAACTTCCCCAAGAGCCGCAAGGGCCGCAGCCGGCGGCGCAAGCGCTCGCGCTCGGGGGCGGCGACCGAGAGCACCGCGCCGCAGGTCGTGGGCGACGCGGTCGTCGACGGCGAGCTGGAGCTCAGCGGCAACGAGACCACCACGGCGAACGGCAACGGCAACGGCGCGTCCCCGCCCGCTCGTCGTCGCCGGGCGCCGAAGGCTCCTCCGCCTGAGCCGATCGACGAGGCCGCCGCGGCCGCCGCGGTGCGCGAGGCGGCGGAGCTGCTCGGTGGTGTCCCCGCCGTGAGCAACGGCGCCGGCGCCGACGAGGGCGCTGGTGACGACGCGCCCGTCAAGCCCAAGCCGCGGCGCCGCGCGGCGCCGCGTAAGAAGCCGGCGCCGCCGAAGAAGTCCTCCGAAGCGGGCGAGTCCGACGCCGCGCCGGAGCCGTCGGCTTCCTAGTTCGGTATCGCCGCCGGCCGTATGGGCAGAGCCATAGTCGTTCGGTGAACGATCGGCACGGCGATCCGTATTTGATCGATGTCCGCGCGGCCCATAGCGTTGGCCGTTCCGCCGTCTCGTCGAGGGGTTCGTGGTGCGTGGAGCGGCACGGTCGAATGTCATACGGAGCGAGGAGCCGAGGGTGTCCAAGGTCGCGAAGAACGAAGGCGAGCGGATCTCGTTCATGGGTATGGACCTGATCTGGAAGATCACCGCGGAGAGCAGCGGGGGATCGCTGATCTCGTTCATCCAGATCGCGCCGCCGGGCACTGGCGTGCCGCTGCACTCGCACCACACCGAGGACGAGTTCATCCTTGTCGAGTCGGGCGCGCTGCGGTTCCGGCTCGCCGACGAGTCGTTTGACGTGGCGCCGGGCGATGTCGTGCTGATGCCGAAGGGCGTTCCGCACGCGTTCATGGCGGTCGGCGACGAGCCGGCGCGCGTGCTGTTCACGCTGACGCTGTCGCCCGACAGCGACTACGAGACGATGTTCAACGGGCTCGTCGGGCTCGGCCCCGGGGACTTCGAGGCGATCCAGGAAGTCTGTGCCGCCAACAACCTCGAGTTCTACTTCCCGCCGGAGATGCCGTCCTAGGACGGAGTCGATCTCGCGGTTGACCTGCTCGCCGCATTCACAAGATGCCAATTGGTCGCCACGTATTGAGTAGGGCGATATCAAACGTCTGTCCATTTGGGTAGAAAATGAACAACACGCGTTGAGCGCAGCAACTAGGTTCGCGCGCCATGAGCACTTGGCGGCGGTATCTGGGCGGGTTCGCGATCGTGGTGAGCCTCCTGTGCGGGGCATCGATGGCGGTGGCGTCGGGCTCCGGGGTGAGCGCCGACGCAGGCAACGCGACGCAGGCGAGCAATGAGGCGCCGGCCGCCAGCCAGGTGAGCGAGACGATCGTCCCGAACTCGGGACTTCGCGAGCTCTCGAAGCTGCCGTCGGCACCGATCCGGATCGCCGCGCCGGCGTCTCCGCGCCTATTCGGAGTGCCGGCGTCACTCGGGTCGCTTCTCCCGCGCGACACAAAGCAGGGAGCGCGCACGCCGTCGGTTTCGAAGGCCTCGAGGGGGTCCAAGTCGACTCGCGCGGCGGTCCGCCGGGCTCGTCGGCGGCAGCGGGCACACGACCGCTGGTTGCGATCCAGCCGTGCACGCGCCGAGCGGCGTCGGTCGCGGACGCGCTACACGCACCTGGGCTCCGGGACGGCGATCGCCGCGATTCAGCAGGCGGCTCCGCAGGTCGCCGTCACGCCCGCCTGGCAGCCGCCGGCGTTGAAGCCGGACGAGCGGATCAAGGCCTACACGGGTCCTCACACCGCGGTTCTCGACATCCCGGGCTCGAAGACGGACGCGATCATCGAGTCGTCGGCGCCGATGATCGCCAAGACCGAAGACGGGGTCATGGCACCGGTGGATACAACGCTGGTGGATGCCGCCAGCGGTGGGTGGAAGGCCGTCAACGTTCCAGCAAGGACCACGATTGGGCGCACGATCGGCGATGGAATCAGCGTCGGGGACGATGGCGACCGGGTGGTCGTCACTCCCGGAGGGCGGACCGGAACGGTAGGCCGCATCGATAGCGGCAAGGCAATCTTCCCGAACTCTGACGTCGACACTGACACTATCGTTGAGCCGACGCCGACCGGCGTGAGTGTTGCCTGGACGCTCCGGTCTCCGGCGGCGGCGGAGTCACAGACGATGCACGTCTCGCTTCCGGCCGGGGTGACTCTCCGGGCGCAGGGTCCGAGTCTCGTCCTGATGCGCGGAACCGAGACGGTCGGCGCCGTGTCGGCCCCTGTTGCGACTGATGCTCAGGGTACGTCGGTCCCGGCGAGCTATGCGCTTGTGGGTCCCAACGACATTGAGGTGCGCGTTCCACATCGCAAGCGCGACATCGCGTACCCGGTCGCCATCGATCCGTACCTTGATTGGTACTACAGCGACATCACGCTCTTCGATAACGACAACAACTGGGTGTTTGAAATCAACGATTGGAGGGCCGCGGGCTGGTCACAGGCCTGGAATGGCGGCTCGCCGCCTCGGTGGAACGAACTGTGGGGCGACCCCGACATCAACCCGAACCAAAACGGGCATCAGAACAGCACGTACGGTGCATGGCTTCGGCAGACCGCCCCGAACGCCAGTTACATCTTCCGTGCAGACTTCTGGTCGTTGGTGCACGACGCGTCAGGCACGAACCTACGGGTGGGGTTGTTCGACTCCGGCGGTTGGGTTGCCGGATGGTATGACCATCTCGCGAGCTCCGGCAATCTTTCATCTACCAGTATCACCGTCTGTGCGACGGCTGGCTGTCCCGCATGGGCGGGCTCAGCCGGAAACACTGCCGGGATGCAGCTCTGGCGAGTGTCCGGTACGACGACATGGGCACGTGCCGGCTTCAACCAGAGTTACCTGTATCTCCGTGACCGGGAAGACCCGTCGGTTGGGATGCCCTCCTATTACCCGACGACGTGGCAAAACGCGAGGGATAACTTCCCGGGCACGATCACGGCTACCGATGCTGGTCTGGGCCTGACGCAGATCTTCGCTGGCGGCTGGCAGGCATGGTCAAGCGGGTGCACTGGTGGCACGGCGAGTCCGTGCCCTACAAGCGCAACACCAAGTTATCTCGTGCACAGCCTGAACGACGGGGAGAACCCGATCCAGTTTTCAGCACAGGACGTACTTGGACGGTGGGGAGCGCAAACCGTCAAGTTCTTCTACGACGGGCACGCGCCGACGATCAGGTTGGCAGATGCGTTGTGGTCCCGTCGTGGCCGCACCTTGAGCGCCAAGACGCCGCTGCGGGTGAAGGCCACGGATCCGCTCGGTGGCGGGCAAGGGTCCGGCATCGCCTCGATGAAGATCCAGTACGCCGTCGACAGCGGCACCCCGAGCTGGGCCGACCTTCACTCGTTCGCGTCGCATTCGTGCCCGACGAGCTACTGCAGTTCCGTCGATGACGAGTCGTGGACGTTCGACCCGGACGACTCGGCGCACTTCACCCCCGGGACGAAGTACCTGATCCGTGCTGTCGCGACCGACGCCGCAGGCAATACGGGTGTGTCGGACGTCATCGACGTGACGATCAGCACCGGGTCGATCACCACGCTGGACGAAGGCATCTACACGGCGCGGCGTGCCAAGCTGCAGGCGGTCGTCAAGCCGTCAGTGACGTCCGGGCTGACTGGAGTCACGTTCAAGTACAGGATTCCGTCACCGTCGTGTGCGGGGCCGAACGACTGCTGGCAGTCGATTCCCACCGCAGACGTGACGCAGGGCCGCGATCAGGCCGTGTCGTCCTGGCCGCTGTCATTGACCGAGCAGCGGAGCCCGACGGTGACGTGGGACGTCGCGAAGACGACCGCCGACAGCGGCGGGGCGTTCCAGGACGGCAAGGTCCAGGTGCGAGGCGAGTTCACCGGTGGCAGCAGTCCTGGCACGACGCAGGACATCGTCTTCAACGTCGATCGCTCCGGCATCAAGACCACCGACTCGACCGAGTCCGTCGGCCCGGGCAGCGTTGACCTGATCAGCGGCAACTTCGCCCTGTCGGCGACGGACGTCTCGATCTCGAGCCCGATCGCGGACCTGTCGGTTGCCAGGACCTACAACTCTCGGTCGGCAGACGACGGTCCGCTCGGGCCCAAGTGGCAACTGAGCTTCCCCGTTCCGCAGGCCAACGGCGCGGACTTCGTCGCACTCGATGACGCGACCGGTGAGGCCGACGAGGACGGCTACGCGTTCGAATCGGTGACGGTCACTCGCGGCGACGCGAGCAAGATGGTCTTCGAGGGCTATCGGACCGCATCGGAGAGCACGACCTACTTCGCGTCGACCGACGGCGATACCGAGTACGAGCTGTCGCGTACGGGCGACACGTTCAAGCTGATCGACGAGGACGGCAACACGACGACGTTTGCCGCAGACGGCTCAAGCCTGACGCATTTTCTGCCGCGTTCCGTCGATCAGCCCGGGGGCGCCACGGCGATCGGCTACGGCCGTGATCCCGCGCATCAGAACCGCGTCGCGTGGGTGTTCGGCCCGCACCCTTCAGACACCAAATGCTCATACGAATGGGTCGCGACGTCGCAGCTCGAGCCCGAATGCCGAGCGCTGCATCTGGACTACGACAGCAACGGCCACCTCTCGACGGTCGCGTTGTCGACCGCGGCGCCTGACGGATCGGGCGGCTACACGAGGTCGGAGTCGACGGTCGCTCAGTACGAGTACGAGAACGACGGCAGCGGTCACTACCACCTCAAGGACGTCTACGACCCGCGCATCTCGCCAAACCTCAAGACGGCATTTGCGTACAACAACTACGCGGACAACCTGCTGACGACGGTCACACCGCCCGGCGAGGAGCCGTGGACGCTGAGCTACATCGCTGCGACCTCAGGTGCCGGCGACGTCAACGCGACCGGGCGTCTTCGATACGCGAGCAGGCCGACACTCGATTCGGGCGGCAACCCGTCGACCCCTGCTCAGACGACGGTCGCGTACGACATCCCGCGTTCGGGCGGCAGCGCTCCGTACGCGATGGGGCAGGCGACCACCGCGACGTGGGGCCAGGGCGATCTTCCCGCGACGGCGACGGCGATCTTCCCGCCGAGCCAGGTGCCCGCCGATCCGCCGGTCTCGTACTCGAAGGCGACGATCGACTACGTAGACGCGTTCGGCTACACGGTCAACGAGGCGAGCCCGGGAGGCGCGATCACGACCAACGAGCACGATCATTTCGGGAACGTCGTCAGGTCGTTGAGCGCACGCAACCGTGAACGGGCGCTGGCGGCGACCGATACGGATGCGACATCTCGCCAGCTCGACACGCAGTCGACCTATACCGCCGACGGCAAGGATCTGGTCGACGAGCTCGGCCCGTTGCACTCCGTCAAGCGCACCAGCGATGGAGCCACCGTCGACGGCCGCAGGCACACGACGATCGCATACGACGAGGGCAAGCCGGCTTCGCCGGCGGACACCAACTACCACCTGCCGACGACCACGTCGGTCGGCCTGCTGACGCCGTCCGCCTTCCCGGCGACGGGCGTGATCGATGACGCGAATCGCAGTGATTCGAGCTCGCTGGGAACGGGCTGGACCACGCCGTCCTTCTCGCCTGCGATGCGGATCGCGAGCAATCAGTTTGCCGCGCCGACGAGTGGCGCGGACGCCTGGGCCTTCCGCTCGAGCGCCACGTCCGGAGCCGACAGCGAAGCGTTCGCGAAGCTCGCCACGATCTCGTCGTCCAATACGGCAGAGCTCTACGTGCGCACCGGCTCCACCTCGGGCAACGGCTACTCGGTCCTGGCCTACAACGGCCAAGTCGAGCTCAATCGCAGCGACGGCTTCGCCCGTACCACCCTCAAGACGATCAGCCAGCCCGTCGCGAGCGGCGACTCACTCGGCGCCAGGATTATCGGTGACGTGCTGACGGCGTACTACAAGCCGTCGGGCGGCTCCTGGATCGCGCTGGGCAGCGCAACTGACAGCACCTATACCGCAGCAGGCCAGATCGGCTTCCACCTCAACTCGACCACTGCAAGAGCCGACGACTTCGGCGGCGGGAGCGTCAGCTCAGGCGGCGACAGTGACAAGCGCACGACCACGACCGGCTACGACCTCCTGTCGGGCGACACGTTGCCGACCGGCTGTAGCGACGTCCATTGTGGCCTGGCGCCGAGCGGCTGGGCGCTACGCAAGCCGACGTCGGTGACTGTCGATCCGGGCAGCGGGCACCTCGAGCTGACGAGTCGTACGCACTACAACGATCGCGGTCAGGCCACGCTGGTGAGCCGGCCGGCCGACGCAAGTGGCGCGACGGCAGGTTCGACAAAGTACGTGTACTGGAACCAGCCCAGCGCCCCGACGGCCTGCACCGGTCATCGGGAGTGGGCGGGGATGCTGTGTCAGAAGGCGCCGGCAGCGGCGTCTCCCGCGCTGCCGACGAGCACGTACACCTACAACAAGCTTGGGGACGTGCTGACGACCACTGATGCTGTGGCGGGTGGTCCTGCACGGACGAGCACGACGACGTATGACGATGCGGGCCGCAAGCTGACCGATTCGGTCGATGGCCTTGATCGCACGATCGGCGGAATGGTCGGTTGGTGGAAGGCGGATGCGATCACTGGCAAGCATGATGGTGATGCGGTGTCGTCGTGGCAGGATCTGTCGGGCAACGGGCGCACGCTGTCGCAGGGCACGTCGGGTGAGCAGCCGAAGTACAGTCTTTCGGCGATCGGAGCGGGCCGTTTCGCGGCTACGGGTGTGATCGACGACGCGAATCGCGCTGATTCGTTGTTGCTGGGTAGTGGCTGGTCGTCGCCTGGTTGGGCTGAGACGCCGCAGATCATTGATCACGAGATCGCGGCGCCAAGTAGCGCGTCTGGTACCTGGTCGTGGCGCGACGACTCGGTCGGTCCTGACAGCGAGGTGTTCACGCGGCTCCCGGTCGTTTCGGAGGACATGAACGTCGATCTGTACGTCCGGTTCGACGACGGCTCAGCTAATGGCTACGCGATTAGCGCTTTTGACGACCATGTGACGCTGCAGCGCGTCGATGGCTTTGACTACACGGTGCTGGCGACGTTCAATCGGGAGCTGTCGGATGGCGATTCGCTCGGCGCAAGGATGGTCGGCGACACGCTGACCGCCTACTACAAGCCGTCCGGCGGCGCATGGACCGAGCTTGGTTCTGCGGTCGATGACACCTACGCGGGCCAGGGCAAGATCGGGTTCCATATTGACCACACCGACATGCGTCTCGACGACTTCGGCGGCGGTACGATCTCGAACGACTTCGCCTCGACCGGGGTCGTTGACGATGCGGACCGGTCCGATGCGTCGTCGCTCGGTAGCGGTTGGACGTCGCCGGGCTGGGCGGAGACAGCGCGGATCGTCGATCACGAGATCGCGGCACCGAGCGATGGGTCGGGAACGTGGTCATGGCGCGATGAGGAGTTCGGCGCCGACAGCGAGGTGTTCACCAGAATGCCGGTCGTTTCCGGAGACATGGGCATCGATCTGTATCTCCGGTTCGACGACAGCGAAGCCAATGGCTATGCGGTCAGTGCTTACGACGGGCACGTGAAGCTGCAACGTGTCGATGGCTTCGACTACACCGAGCTGCAGGCATTTGATCAGGAGCTTTCCGACGGCGATTCGCTTGGGGCAAGGATGGTCGGCAACAAGCTGATTGCGTATTACAAGCACGATGATGGGGACTGGACCGAGATCGGCTCCGTGACTGACGACACCTACACGGCTGCAGGCAAAATCGGGTTCCATATCGATCACACCGACATGCGGCTCGACGACTTCGGCGGCGGCACCTACGTTCCGGGACTGGGCTCGGAAGTTCCGGTCGTTCGCCACGACGGCGTCGACGACTACCTGCAGATGTCGTCTGGCGTCACGACCGCCAAGACGGTGTTCGTGGTCGGCTCGTGGGAGGGGCCGCACGAGGACAACCGGCCGCTGCTCGGCGACAGCACCTACGACGACTTCCATGGCGGAGCCAGCGACGGTACGGGCCTTGGCGCTGATCACCTCTGGTACAGCACGAGCGTCAACTCGCGGATCTACGGCGGCGGTGCGAGCGGTACACGCATCAACGGCAAGGACGTGTCGTTCTCGGCGGCGATCAAGCCCGCCGATGGCCGGCTGGAGCTGATGGAAGCCACCACCAACGGCACGGAGGCGCTGCGGTTCAATCGTACGACGGGAGATCGCAGCTATGCCGATCGCGTCTGGTCCGGCGATTACGCCGAGATTGTCGCCTACGACCACGTCCTGACGTCAACCGAACGGGCGAACGTCGAGGGCTACCTGCTCGAGAAGTACGGCATCGCAGGCGACGTCCACGCCACCGACGTCGGCGCTTCGCTACCGACCACCAGCTACAGCTACGACGCAGACACCGGCAGGCTGCTGAAGACCAGTGCCGCCGGCAAGGACATCACCCGGACCTACGACAGCCTCGGCAGGCTCACCGACTACACCGACGCTGACGGTGCGACGTCAACGACGAGCTACGACAGCCGCGGTCGTGTCGACACGTTCGACGACGGCAAGGGAACTCAGACGTTCACTTACGACGACCGTGACCTGCCGACGCAGATCGTTGACAGTCAGCTGGGCACGATCAGCGGCAGCTATGACGCCGACGGGCAGCTGACGTCTGAGACGCTGCCAGGGGGACTGAAGCTGCTGCAGACCTACGACGAGACCGGCGATCCGGTACGCCGCTGCTACACGCGGCAGACGTCGTGTGGGACCTCGTCACCGTGGGTTGACATGACGGCGCTGTCCAACGTCCACGGGCAGGTCATCGACGAGTCAACCTCCGGGATCGGTGTGCGCCACTACAGCTACGACGACGCCTCCCGGTTGGCGCAGTCCCAGGACATCGCGACCGGAGCGGACTGCGTCTCGCGGCGTTACAGCTATGACGCGAACAGCAACCGCAAGGGTGTCGCTGCCTTGACCGGCTCGGGCTCGTCGTGCTCGACGCCATCGCCGAACACTACGCAGCACAGCTACCTCGCAGACGACCGACTCGATGACGCCCACGTCGTCTACGACCGATTCGGGCGAACGCTCGAGCTGCCCGACGCTGACGCCGGCGGCACTGGCCATGCGCTGTCCGCGACCTACTACGCCAACGATCTGGCTCGCACGATCACCCAAGAGGGCAAGGTCACGACCCTACTGCTGGATCCGAGCAACCGGCCGAGACTGCGATTGAGCACCGGCGCAGTCAACGAGACTCAGCACTACTCAGACGACACCGACAGCCCCAGCTACGCCCAGAAGAACCAGGACTACCAACGCTCCGTGACCGGCCTCGACGGCAACCTGGCTGGCCTCCATGACAGCAATGACGGCGACAAGCTGACGCTTACTGACATGCACGGCGACACGATCGCCGAAACCGACACCGGATCAGGCACGACAGCCCCAGCCGCGAAACGCGACCAGGACGAGTTCGGCGTCCCAATCGGCGACCAGCACGAAGGACGCTTCCAATGGCTCGGCGCCAAACAACGCCAAACCCAAACCGCGCAAGGCGTCATCACCATGGGCGCGCGACTCTACGTCCCACAGCTCGGCCGCTTCCTCCAAGTCGACCCCGTCGACGGCGGCTCAGCGAACCCATACGACTACGCGAACCAGGATCCTGTCAACCAATTCGACCTTGCCGGGCTTGCCCCGAAGGATTGGAAGGGAGGGCGTGAGCCCGCAGCCAAGCGGACTACTCGCGCGATCACCGTGTACCGCTACTACGGTGGTAGCTCGGCACGTCGCGGTTCGTGGGTCTCGCGAGCTGACTACAACACCCCGGCGACCGCTCGCGCAAGGTTGGCGCTCCCGCCGGGCAACACGGCCAAGTGGGTAACGGCAGTACGGATTCCGCCTGGGGCCCTAATTCGCGAGGGAGTTGCCAGTAAACAGCTTGGGATGCCCGGGGGCGGTCCCCAGATAGAGCTTCTCGAACGGCTACCGCGTACCGCATTTGGCACAGGTGTTAGGGTTTCGCCTGGATGGCATCTGGGCACCGTCGGTGGTGGCGCACCTCGGCGAGGCTCGACGCAGGATGAAAGACTCTAGGTGGCTGCCGGCTGATGAATGTGACCTACGAAATAGACGAGGTGCAGGCTGATCTCGTTGTTCGTGATGCCTTGTCCCGAGAGGTCTTGTGGCAGGGCGCGCCGCTTGGACGTCGCGTAGAGGAACTGCTCACGATCTCGGAAACGGACGATGCGATCGTTCTCCTTGAGTACCCACCCGGTACCGGATGTGACGCGAATCTTGCGCGAGTCGACAAGGGTGGTCGATGCGTGTGGCGGATAGCGCCTACTCCCGACACTACGGGCGCTATTGATTCAGGTAATGGACCTGGTGGGGGATCGTTCCATCGCGGCGACGCCTTCGTCGAAATAACGTGCGTCGACAATAAATGGCTCGCGACGACGTACTCAGGTTTTCTGCTGACGATCGATCCAGCGTCGGGTGCCACGCTACATCAGCAGTTCGTGAAGTAGGTTGGCTGGCAGCGGTGGGCGCGAGGCCTGCGCTCAGGCTTCGTCGGAGTCGATCTCGCGGTTGACCTGCTCGCTGTAGCGGTTGCCGGCAACCGTGCGGGAGTTGATCAGCGTGTCCAGTCGCTCCAGCATCCCGGCGTCGAGCCGCACATCGGAGGCGGCGAGGTTCTCCGAGAGGTGCTCGGTGCTCGTCGTGCCGGGAATCGGGATCACGTCGTCGCCCTGGTGCAGCAGCCACGCCAGCGCCAGCTGCGCCGGCGTGCAGCCGGCCTCGTCCGCGAGCGCTCGGTAGGGCGGCAGCAGCTCGAGGTTGCGTGCGTAGTTGTCCGGCTCGAAGCGCGGCATCGCGCGGCGGATGTCCTTGGCGTCGAGCGTGGCGACGTCGTGCAACGTGCCCGGCAGGAAGCCGCGGCCGAGCGGGCTGAAGGCGACGAGGGTGATGCCCAGCTCGCGGCACGTCGCGTGCGCGGCGATCTCCGGCGTGCGCGTCCACAGCGAGTACTCGTTCTGCACCGCCGCGATCGGGTGCACGGCGTGGGCCTTTCGGATCGTCGCGGCGGACACCTCGGACAGCCCGATCTCGCGGACCTTGCCCTGCGCGACCAGCTGGCTGAGGACGCCGACGCTCTCCTCGATCGGGAAGCGCTTGTCCCAGCGGTGCAGGTAGTAGAGGTCGATCACGTCGGTCCGCAGCCGCCGCAGGCTGTCCTCGCAGTTCTGTCGCAGCGTCTCCGGCCGGCCGTCGATCGCCCGGCGGACGACGCCGTCGTCGCCCTTCGCGCCCGCCATGCCGCCCTTGCTGCAGAGCGTGATCTCGTCGCGGTGCGGGCCGAGCACGTTGCCGACCAGCGTCTCGTTGGCGCCGAAGCCGTACAGCGCCGCGGTGTCGAACAGCGTCACACCGGCATCGAGCGCCGCGCGCAGGACGCGCTCTCCCTGTTCGGCCGTCGGCGGGACGCCGTAGGCGTGGCTGACGTTCATGCAGCCGAGGCCGATCGCGGTGACCGTGAAGGGGCCGAGTCTGCGGTTCTGCACCGTGCGTGATTCCTCGTACGTCGCGGGTCTGCGGAGTGTCAGTCGTTCAGCTGCAGTTCCAGGTCGTGCAGCACCTGGTAGCAGGGCAGCACCTGGGCGACGCTCGCGTTCGGCTCGCGGCCCTCGCGGATCGCGGCGATGAACTCACGGTCCTGCAGCTCGATCCCGTTCATCGAGACGTCGACGGCGCTGACGTCGATCGGTTCCTCCTTGCCGTCGACGAGGTCGTCGTAGCGGGCGATGTACGTCGCGGTGTCGCCGATGTAGCGGAAGAACGTGCCCAGCGGGCCGTCGTTGTTGAACGACAGCGACAGCGTGCAGATCGCGCCGTTCTCCGCCTGCAGCTGGATGCTCATGTCCATCGCGATGCCGAGCGCCAGGTGGATCGGTCCCTGGATCGCGTTCGCCTTCACGATCGGGCTGCCGCACTGGTAGGCGAACAGGTCGACCGTGTGGGCGGCGTGGTGCCACAGGAGATGGTCGGTCCAGCTGCGCGGCTCGCCCAGCGCGTTGATGTTCTTGCGCCGGAAGAAGAACGTCTGCACGTCCATCTGCTGGATCTGGAACTCGCCCGCCGTGATCCGGTTGTGCACGTACTGGTGGCTGGGGTTGAAGCGGCGCGTATGGCCGACCATCGCGACCAGCCCCGTCTTCTGCTGCGCCGCGAGCACCGCCTGGCCCTCGTCGAGCCGGTCGCAGAGCGGGATCTCGACCTGCACGTGCTTGCCGGCCTCGAGCGCGGCGATCGACTGCTCCGCGTGCATCTGCGTCGGCGTGCAGAGGATCACCGCGTCGACGTCGTCGCGCGCCAGCGCCTCGCTCAGCTCGGTCGTGGCATGGACGGCTCCGTACCTGCCGGCGACGTCCTCGGCCTTCTCGAGCTTGCGGCCGATGATCGACGTCACCTCGACGCCGTCGATCTCCTTGAGGGCGTCGAGGTGCTTGATCCCGAAGGCGCCGGGGCCGGCGAGCGCCACGCGGACGAGTTCGCTCACAGGTTGTTCTCCAACACCAGGTTGCCGACGGCCGTGTTCGACGCTGGGACGTGGTGGAAGCGGTGCTTCACGGTCGGCTTCTTGCCGCCGTTGACGTCGGCCATCGCGCCGCGGGCGACATGCCACATCACCAGCTCGATGCCCTCGCTGCCGGCCTCGGTCACGTAGTCCATGTGCGGCATCGCGGCGAGCCCCTCTGGGTCGTCGATCAGGCGGTCGAGGAAGCGGTTGTCCCAGTCCTCGTTGATCAGCCCCGCGCGCGGCCCCTGGAGCTGGTGGCTCATGCCGCCCGTGCCCCAGACCTGCACGTTGAGATCCTCGTCGAAGCTCTCGATCGCGTTGCGGAGCGCCTGCCCGAGGCGGAAGCAGCGCATCCCGCTGGGCGGCGGGTACTGCACGACGTTGACGGCGAACGGGATCACCTTGAACGGCCACTCCTTCGGCTCGCCGCACATCAGCGACAGCGGCACCGTGAGCCCGTGATCGACGTCGAGGCTGTTGACGATCGTCAGGTCGAAGTCCTGCTGGATGACCGACTGCGCGATGTGCCACGCCAGCTCGGGCGCGCCGTACACGGTCGGCACCGGGCGGGCGCCCCAGCCCTCGTCGGCCGGCTGGAACTCGGCGGCCGTGCCGATCGCGAACGTCGGGATCAGGTCGAGGCTGAACGACGTCGCATGGTCGTTGAAGACCAGGAAGACGACGTCGGGCGTGTTCTCCTTCAGCCACGTGCGCGAGCCTTCGTAGCCGTCGAAGACCTTCTGCCAGTACGGCTCCCCGGCCTTGCCGTTGTCGAGTGCGGCCCCGATCGCCGGGACGTGCGACGTGTAGACGGAAGCGGTGATGCGAGCCATTACTGGTTCTCCTTGTCGGTCCAGTTTGCCGGGCGGCCACCCTTGACCATCATGTCGAGGTAGGCGTCTTCGCTCATGCCGGTCATCGCGCTCGCCATCTGCTGGTAGCTCTTGCCGTCGGTGGCGCCGATCTTGGCCAGGAAGTAGATGTTGCCGCCCAGTTCGATACAGCGGTTCAGGTCGCGTGCCATCACAGCCTGCTTCTGCTCCTCGCTCATCTTCCACTCGTCGAGGTAGGCGCGCTCGTCTGCCTTGAAGCGCTCACGGTTCTCCGCCTTCATCAGCGACATGCAGAACTGGTTGAGCCAGTAGCCCTTCCGGCTCTGTTCGGCATCGAAGATGGTTGTGCCAGGGATGTCGGCATACGGCTTCTCGAGCGACATGTCAGCCTCCTTGCGACTCTTCCGGCCAGTAGAGCCGGTTTGGGTTGTCCGCCAGCAGCTTCCTCTGCAGCTCCGGCGTGGTGGCGATGTGCGGGATGAAGTCGACCAGCAGGCCGTCATCCGGCATGTGACTCTTCAGGTTCGGGTGGGGCCAGTCGGTGCCCCAGAGCACGCGGTCCGGGAAGGTCTCGACGACCGTGCGGGCGAACGGCACGACGTCGCGGTACGCATCGCGTTCTCCGTCGAGCGCCGGCGGCCCGGAGACCGAAAGGCGCTCGGGGCAGCTGACCTTGCTCCAGATGTTCGCGTGCTCGCGCATCAGCCGCAGGAACAGCTCGAAGCCGGGGTCGTCGATCGGCGCGGCGACGTCGGGGCGTCCCATGTGGTCGACGACGACGGTCGTCGGCAGGCTGGTGAACAGGTCCCAGAGCTCCGGCAGGTCGACCGCCTCGAAGTAGATCACGACGTGCCAGCCCAGCGGGGCGATGCGCGCCGCGATCTCGAGCAGCTCGTCCGGCGGCGTCGAGTCGACGAGCCGCTTGACGAAGTTGAAGCGGACGCCGCGGACGCCTGCCGCGTCCATCGCCGCAAGCTCCCTGTCGGACACGTCGCGCTTGACCGTCGCGATCCCGCGCGCCCGGTTGTCCGCGGACCGCAGCGCGTCCAGCATCGCCCGGTTGTCGGCGCCGTGGCAGGTGGCCTGGACGATCACGTTCTTGGCGAAGCCGAGGCGGTCGCGCAATGCGAAGAGCTGGTCCTTGCCGGCGTCGCACGGGGTGTACTTGCGCTCCGGCGCGTACGGGAACTCGTCGCCCGGGCCGAACACGTGGCAGTGGGCGTCGACGCTGCCGGGCGGCGGCGTGAACCGCGGCTCGCTCGGCCCGGCGTACCAGTCCAACCAGCCGGGGGTCTTCTCGAAGCCACCCGAGGTGGGCCGGCCGACCTGATCGCGTGTGCCCACCGGAGCCATCTCAGTCGATGTACTTCAGGCCGGCCTTCGCCAGCGGCTCGCGCATCTCGTACATGTCCAGTCCGAGTACCCCGGAGGCCAGTTTGGCGCGCTTCTCGGTCTCGTTGGCCTCGCGCGCCGTCGCCGCTTCGAGCGTCGGCGTCGCCAGCGCCGCCGGCACGCAGACGACGCCGTCGTCGTCGGCGACGATCACGTCGCCCGGGTGTACCAGCGCACCGGCGCAGACGACAGGGATGTTCACGGAGCCGAGGGTCGCCTTGACCGTGCCCCGCGAGCTGATCGCGCGGCTCCAGACCGGAAAGCCCATCTCGGTCAGCGTCTTGACGTCGCGGACGCCCGCGTCGATCACGAGGCCGCGCGCCCCGCGTGCCTGAAACGAGGTCGCCAGCAGGTCGCCGAAGAAGCCGTCGGTGTTGTCCGTGGTGCAGGCGGCGACGACGATGTCGCCCGGCTCGATCTGCTCCGCCGCCACGTGCATCATCCAGTTGTCGCCCGGTTGCAGCAGCACGGTCACGGCCGTGCCGGAGACCTGCGCGCCGGGATAGATCGGCCGCATATACGGCTTCAGCAGGCCGACGCGGCCCATCGCCTCGTGGACGGTCGAGGCGCCCAGCGACGCCAGCGCGTCGGCGGTTGCCCGGTCGGCGCGTGCGATACCGCGGTGAACGACACCCAGCTCGTACATCAGATCCCTCTCGCTTTCAGCAGCGCGTCGAGTCGCGGGAACACGCGCCGTGTGTTGGTCTCGAAGATTCGGTGCTTCTCGTCCGCGGTGAGGATCGCCGACGCGTCGATGTAGCGCTTGGTGTCGTCGTAGTGGTGACCGGTGGTGGGGTCGATGCCGCGCACCGCGCCGATCATCTCGGACGCGAACAGGACGTTGTCGACCGGGATCACCGTGTTCAGCAGGTCGATGCCGGGCTGGTGGTAGACGCAGGTGTCGAAGAAGATGTTGTTCAGCAGGTGCTCCTCCAGCAGCGGCTTCTCCATCGCCTGCGCGAGCCCGCGGAAGCGGCCCCAGTGGTACGGCACGGCGCCGCCGCCGTGAGGGATCAGGAAGCGCAGGCCGGGGAAGTCCTCGAACAGGTCTCCCTGGAGGAGTTGCATGAAGGCCGTGGTGTCGGCGTTCAGATAGTGGGCGCCGGTGGTGTGAAAGGCGGGGTTGCAGCTCGTGCTGACGTGCACCATCGCCGGGATGTCGTACTCGACCATCTTCTCGTAGATCGGGTACCAGTGGCGGTCGGTCAGCGGCGGCGAGGTCCAGTGCCCGCCGGAGGGATCCGGGTTGAGGTTGATCCCGACGCAGCCGTACTCCTCGACGCACCGCACCAGCTCTGGGATGCACGTCGCCGGGTCGACGCCGGGCGACTGCGGCAGCATCGCGACCGGGACGAAGCTGTCGGGAAACAGCTCGCTGACGCGGAAGCAGAGCTCGTTGCAGATCGCGGCCCAGGTGCTGGAGACCTGGAAGTCACCGACGTGGTGAGCCATGAAGCTCGCCCGCGGCGAGAACAGCGTCATGTCGTTGCCGCGCTCGTTCATCAGCCGCAGCTGGTTGGCCTCGATCGTCTCGCGGATGTCGTCGTCGCTGATCGCGAGCTCTGACGGCTTCGGCACCGCGGCCGGTTCGCCGATGGCGGCGATCTGGCGGTCGCGCCACTCGGCCAGCTGCGGAGGAGCCGTCGTGTAGTGGCCGTGGCAGTCGATGATCAGTGTCACGCGGGCTCCATTCCGTGGCGGCGCTTCGCCGGTGCGGTCGCGGCCGACGCCAGGAACGTCGTCATCTCGCGAACCGCGCCGGGCCGGGTCGAGGCCGTGCAGGTGCCGGCCGAGAAGGTCGTCGTGATCTGGATCTCGTCAGGCAGCGGACCGACGACCTCGACGTCGTCGAGGCTCAGCAGCTCGCTCAGCTGCTGGAAGCCGAGCTCGACCTCGCCGCTTGCGACGAGCGAGCCCACCGGCACGCCGGGCCGAGCCTGGACCAGCCGGCCGCGGAGCTGCGCCGCGATGCCCCAGCCCTCGAACAGCTCGATCAGCGCCGTTCCGCTGGGCCCGGTGGAGTAGCCGACGCTGCCGGCGTCGAGCACCGCCTGCTTGACCGCGTCGCCGCTGCCGATCTCGGGATGGCGCGTTCCGGCCGGCACCGCCACGGCGACGCCCGAGTGCACGAGGTCGACGCGGCTGCCGCCGACCACCGTGCCGCCGGCGATCAGGTCGTCGATCGCGTCGGCGGCGAGCACGGCGAAGTCCAGCCGCTCGCCGGTCGCGACGCGCTTGGTCGCGTCGACACCGCCGACGGATTCAACGGAAACCGGCGTTCCGAACTCGTGCTCGTAGTCCGCGAGCAGCTCGCTCAGGATCTGCCGCGTGGCCATGGAGGAGATGCCGGCGAGTGGGGTCACGATCAAGCGTTGTGCGTTCTGCGGAACATCACGTAGCGGTGTGAGGAACAGTAGTCGGGTTCACGCATCGCTGAGCGTTCCCCGGATGGCTTCGATCAGGCCGGTGTGCAGGGGTGAGAACGTCTTGCCCTTGCGCGAGATCAGGAAGACGGGATTTCGCAGCAGCGCGCCTTCGATCGCGATCTCCTTGAGCGTTCCCATCTGGAGCTCGTCCTCAATCGCGCTGCGAAAGACGAGCGAGACGCCGAACCCTTCGCGGGCGGCGCGCTTCATCGCCTCGGTGTGGCCGAGCTGAAGGACGACGTTGCGCTCCTCGACGCCGAGCTTGCTCAGCTGGCGGTCGACGAAGTTGCGCCGGACGATCCCCGAAGGCGCCTCGATGAAGGGCAGTTGCGACAGCTCCGCGACCGTGACGCGGCCCGAGGCCGGCACCATGCTCGGCGCGGCGACGAGGACCATCTCGTCGTAGCCGAGCACCTCGACGTCCATGCCCGGGATCTCCACGTCGGCGTCGAGGATCACGACGCAGAAGTCCAGCGCGCCGCTGCGCGTGTCCTCGATCGCATGCTCGGAGTCGAAGATGCTCAGGCGCAGGTCGGCGCCGGGGTGCTCGTCGCGGAACCGGGTCAGCACACCGGGGAGGCGGTAGCTGCCGACCGACATGCTCGCGCCGAGATGGATGCTGCCCTGGATGCCGTCGGACATGCTCGTGAGGTGGCGGTCGAGCTCGCGCGTTCGCCGCAGGACCTCCTCTGCCCACTCCGCCACGACGCGCCCCGTCTCGGTGAGGTGCATCTCGCGACCCTCGCGATAGAAGAGCGTCGTACCGAGGCGCTCCTCCAGGGTCCGGATGTGGTGGGTCACGACCGGCTGAGCCATGTAGAGGTGCTTGGCCGCCAGGCCGAAGCCTCCGAGATGGACGATCGAAGTCAGGACCTCGAGCTTGCGCAGGTTGATCCTGGTGTCGATCGCCACGTGCAAATCATAGGCGCGCGACCCATTCTGAGGCAACCCATAGGGAACCAGTGAACTATCGATCGAGCGATCCCTATTTGATTGGCCCCTGACCCCGCCATACCGTTGAGCAGCCGAACGTGATGCCGCTGAGGCGGCCTACCGCTGTTGCCCGGGCAGGTCGATCCGGGCGGAGAGAGCACTCGCATGGACCTTGCTGAAGTCATCGACGACGTTCGCCGCGGGATGATCCCCGCGATCGTCTACAGCGACGACGAGATCTTCGAGCTCGAGAAGCGCCGAGTGTTCGGCAAGGCATGGATGTTCCTGGCCCACGAGTCCGAGATCGCGGAGCCCGGGGACTACGTCGTGCGGCGCATCGTCGACGACTCGTTCATCGTCGTGCGCGGCGAGGACGGCGCTGTTCGCGTCCTGTTCAACATGTGTCTGCATCGCGGGATGCAGGTCTGCCGGTCCGAGCTGGGCAACGCGTCGCACTTCCGCTGTCCCTATCACGCGTGGACGTACAAGAACAACGGCGATCTCACCGGCGTGCCGTTCCACAAGGACGCGTACGGCGGCGAGGCCGGGCTTCGCCGTGAGGGCGTCAGCCTGCTCCCGGCGTCGCGCGTCGACACCTACGCCGGCCTGATCTTCGCGTCGCTCGACCCCGACGCTCCCGAGCTCGAGGACTTCCTCGGCGGCTTCCGCTTCTACCTCGACTTCTACCTGCGGCAGAGTGACGCCGGCGTGCAGTTCAGCGGCCCGCAGCGGTTCCGCGTCAAGGCGAACTGGAAGATCGGCGCCGAGAACTTCGCCGGCGACACCTACCACACGCCCCACACGCACGCGAGCGTCGTCGACATCAACCTCTTCTCGGCGCCGAAGGCCAAGAAGCGCAAGGAGGGGGCGCTGTACTTCGCCGGCGCCGGCGGCGGCACGACGTACAAACTGCCCAGCACCGACTTCCGCGAGAACCTTCGCAGCATCGGCTATCCCGACGAGATGATCGACCGGATGGACGCGACATGGGACGACGAGCATCGCTCGATGGTCGGCACCTCGGGCTTCATGCCCTCCGCCGCGACGGCGCTGCCGAACCTGAGCTTCGTCCACAACTGGCCGATCGTGAACGCGGACGGCCTGATCGCACCGTTCATCTCGATCCGGCAGTGGCAGCCGGTCAGCGCGACCGAGACCGAGGTGCTGTCGTGGTTCGCCGTCGACCGGCAGGCCCCCGAGTGGTACAAGCAGGCGTCCTACAAGGCGTACCTGATGTGCTTCGGCTCGTCCGGCATGTTCGAGCAGGACGACGTCGAGAACTGGACCTCGATCACGCAGATGGCGCGGGGCCAGATGGCCGAGCGCCTCAATCTGCACAGCCGCATGGGCATGACGCGCGACGGCACGACCGTGACCGAGCCGATCGATTGGCCGGCGCCCGGCCGCGCGTTCACGGGCTTCGGTGAGTTCAACCAGCGCGAGCTGCTCGGCCTCTGGGCCGACCTGATGGAGCGCGAGCACGACGCGCCCCCGGCGGCGAGCGGCGCCGACGCTCCGACTCGGGTCTCCGTCGTTGAGTAGCGGCATGGACTCGGCCGCCGAGACCAGGATCGCGATCGGCTCCGGCGACGCCGTCTACCACGAGGTCGTCGACTTCCTCTACGCCGAGGCCGCGCTGCTCGACGATCGCGAGCACCGCGCCTGGCTGGGCACGATGACCGAGGACATCCACTACGTGATCCCGGTCCGCGTCACGACCGCGCACTCGCTCGA
>Ga0075420_100000365_pt1 | contig 35005 bp, 27 predicted proteins | sample SoiMetdeltSBSDD4_FD_75296 | JGI IMG/M metagenome (GOLD analysis project Ga0075420, IMG submission 75296) | Bulk soil microbial communities from a Populus tree surrounding site in Tennessee, USA - Soil MetaG P. deltoides SBSDD4 | ecosystem: Environmental > Terrestrial > Soil > Tree plantation...
GAGGGTTGGGCGGTCCGTCCAGAACGCGGCCGTCACGACCAGAGCTTCCAGGGCGGGCGCTCGCTGCGCCAGAGCGATTGGAGGAGGCGCACGTCGCGCAGGGTGTCCATGCTCTGCCAGAAACCGGTGTGGCGGAAGGCGCTGAGCTGGCCGTCCTCGGCGAGCCGGCGCATGGTGTCTTGCTCCAGGCTGTCGTCGGGGCCGCGCAGGTACTCGAAGACGCCGGGCTCCAGGACCATGAAGCCGCCGTTGATCCAACCCTCGCCGATCTCGGGCTTCTCGATGAAGGTGGTGACGGCGTCGCCGTCGAGCTCCAGTCCGCCGAATCGGGACGGCGGCCGGACGGCCGTGATGGTGGCCAGGCGCCCCTGAGTCCGGTGGAACGTGACGAGCCGATCGAGGTTGATGTCGCTGACGCCGTCGCCGTAGGTCAGGAAGAACGTCCCGTCCTTGAGCCAGCGTTCGAGCTGCCAGACCCGGCCGCCGGTGTTCGTCTCCGCCCCGGTCTCGACGAGGTGGACCCGCCACGGCTCGACCGGCTCGTGATCCTCGAGCTCGACCCGGCCGGTGCCGAGGTCAACGCTGATGGTGCGGCGGAGCGTGGGATAGTCCAGGAAGTATCGTCGGATGACGTCGCCGAGATACCCGAGCGGCACCACGAACTCGCCGACGCCGTAGTGGGCGTAGTGCTTCATGATGTGCCAGAGGATCGGGCGCCCCCCGATCTCGACCATCGGCTTCGGCTTGACCTCGGTCTCCTCGGCGAGGCGGGTGCCGAGGCCGCCGGCGAGGATGACGGTCTTCATGGGTCCCTATTATGGTCTACTTCGGAACGTCGGCTGGCGATCGGCTGAGCGTCTCGATCAGCGCCAGCCGCTCGTCACAGGCCCGCTCCAGCCCGCGAATGACCTCCAGCCGCTCCTCGCAGGTTCGGCTCAGCTCCTCGATCAGCGCTAGCCGTTCGTCGCACGTCTGCCGGAGGAGTTCGATGACCCGCTGCTGCTCCCGGTAGACCTCCGAGTCCATCACGCCCTCGACCGCGCCGGTGGCCCCCCCGCCCCCATGCTACGTGTGTCGCGGATACCGAGGGCGCCCGCCGGGAGACACAGACGGGCCGTGTCCGCCACGAACTCCGCGATCGTCGGCACACGGCGGGGGTCGGTGTGATACGTGACCGTCGTCAGGTTCCGCGCGGGGTCAAGCTCGTAGTGGAAGCCGATGGACCCCGGCGGGCGACGTGGCGGTCGGAGCTCGAACTGCGCCGGATCGAGCCCGTTCAGCTCCGCCATCTCCCGAACGCAGGCCGTGAACTCGTCCCAGCGCCGGGCGAATCGGCCCGGGTACGCGCAAACGCGGTGCAGGAAGGCCTCCATGTCGAAGGTCAGCCCGCCGTCGTCCGGGAAGAAGCGCTGCACGCCCTTCAGGTAGCAGTTCGCCACCATCACCTCGACGATGAGGCCCAGCCCGCGGAAGCGAGGGTCGACAGCCGCCATTTGCTCGCTGTGCTCCGAATAGAACCGGTCGCCGGCTTCGCCCTCGACATACCAGTGCGAGAGCCCCGTGCTATGCCGGGAGAGGCCCGTGACGGTCAGCGGGCGGTAGCTGTAAAGAAACCGCTCGGTCGTGCCGAGGACGGCCATACCCGAGAAGATGTCCGGCGAGGACTCGACGAAGAACTGCCCGCCGAAGCGCGATCGGACGTCGTCGATCAGCCTGCGAGGCACGAACGAGCAGTACAGCGTCGGGAGGGTCCGGAAGTCCGCTCGCGAGGCCAGGAGATCTTGCAGGAACGATCGCGAGCTGCGTACCTCGACGTGCGACCCGAAGTGGATCTGCGTGAGGCCCCGAACCGCTTTGACCACAGCGTCAGGCCAGACCCACATGAACGGCATCCAGCTCAGGACGTCGTCGGGATGGTCGCGATGGAGCCGTTCGGCGACCTCGACGGCGTCTGGCATCATGCCGTCGTCGTCGCCCAGGATTGTGACGTAGTCCCCGGTTGCGTGGCCCAGCGCCTGCTCCCAGCTGTCGGTCATATTCAGGGAGGTCGGCGAGCGGAAGTAGCGGATGTGCGGGTCGTCGAGCTCCTCGACGACGGCCCGCGTCGCCGGCGAGCCGCCGTTGTCCATAATGACGAGCTCATAATTTGAGCGCGTCTGCTTCAGGACCGTCTTGATCGTATGGCGCAGGACGTCCGGTCGCTCGCGGGTCGGGATTACGATGGAATACAGGCTGGACAACGCGGAACGCTCCAAGACGACTCCCAACGGATCGGAGATCATCACGCGGTGAGCGACGATGCCCGATCCGTCGGGTCGCGACCGACGCGGTAGGTTACCACGGCCAGAGCGTTCTTACACAAGTGCGCCGCGGACTTGTTTGCGTCGCGTGGCGGACGGCCAGGGCCGGCGTCAGCCGCCGAATCAAGGCCGTAGCGTTCCGTCTGTGCGGGCCCCTTCGTTGCCACCCAGCAGGCCGGGCCGCTCGTCGGCCGCTTCAAGGTCGGCGCTCGCTCGCTCCCGCTCGCGGAGGACCTGCGTCAGCTCCTGGATCAGACGCAGCCGCTCGTCGGCGGACGCGGCCAGATCGGCGATCAGGCGCTGCTTCTCCTCGATCGCTAGCGCCTGCTCCTCAATGACGCGAAGTCGCTCGTCGCAGGCGCGCTGCAGGTCGTCGATGACCGTCTGGCGCTCGACGCAGACTCGGTTCAGCTCGTCGATCAATGCGAGGCGCTCCTGACAGGTCTGCGTCAGATCGTAGACCAGTTTCCGGGCACCGCTCGTCGGCGGCGGTTGGGGCTCACGCGGGTCGATCAGCGCGATCTCCTCCGGCGCGGCGCAGAGGCGGAAGGCGTAGTCCACAAAGTCCTCGATGGTCCGCACATCCGATGGCTGCGTAAACCAGAAGAAATGGGTCACATCCCTTGCCACGTCAGTCGTGTAGTCAAGCTTCGGATACGCGGGATCATCAGGGAACATGGGAATGAAGCGCTCGGGGTCAAGCCCATTCTTGGTGGCCATTTCTCTGATCGCGTTGCGAAACCTGTCTTCCATAGTGTGAAACCGTCGTGCGATATTCGTCTGACAAAGGTAGTTCAAGAATGACTCCATATCCAGGCTGATTTCATCATCATCAGGAAACAGGCTTTGCTTTGCTTTGAGATACACGTCCGCTACCAAGACCTCGACAATGAAGTCTCGCTCGCTGAGCCGTTCATCGACCTGGTTTCCCCACGACTCTAGATTCTCGCTGTTGAATACGCCGTGCGACTCTCCCACGTTATAGACCTGAGAAGAACCGATGCTATGACGAGAAACGCCCCACGTGGAGAGAGGCCGAAAGCTGTACACGAACTCTTCGGAGAACGCGAGATTCACCAGTCCCGAGTAGGTATCGGGAATCGGGGAGTTGAAATACCGGCCCTGTGACGTTCGAGCGGTCTCGACGAGCCTCACCGGCACAAACGAGCAGTAGATCGATGGAAGCCTGACGAAGTGTTGTCTCGAAGCGTAGATGTCGACGAGCAGATCTCGGGAGCTCGTCAGCTCTGCGCGTGAACCAAGATACATGCGAGAGCGGTTCCGCTCACTCTCTTTGACGGCGTCGGGCCATCGCCACTCGAAAGGGAGCCAGCTCACGATAAGCTCGGGCCGTTCGCGGTGGAAGCGCTCGGCGACCTCGACCGCGTCGGGCATCAGGCCGTCGTCGTCGCCGAGGTAGGCGATGTAGTCGCCGTGCACGTGCTCGAGGGCGCGCTCCCAGTTGTCGGACATCGACAGCCGCTCGGGCGACCGGAAGTACCGGATGTGCGGGTCCGCAAACTCCTCGACCACAGCCCGCGTCTCCGGTGAGCCGCAGTTGTCCATGACGACCAGCTCGTAGTTCGGGCGCGTCTGCTTCAGGACGGTCTTGATCGCGTAGCGGAGGACGTCCGGTCGCTCGCGCGTCGGGATCACGATCGAATAGAGGCTGGACAACGTGGGGCACTCCTGGACGCACAGGGGCGGCCGCGGTCGCGGTGTCATCCAAAAACGAAGGGATCGCGCGGACCGGCCGCGAGCGACGTCGCAGGGTACCACGCTACGGGGGCTGAGCTCCAAGCGAATCACGGTCCGGGGGTGGGGAGCCCGACGAGCGCTGGGATGTGCGGGCGAGGGCTCCCGCGCGCTCGGATGCCCGTTCCTAGGAGATGGCATAATCGGCAGGCCCCGGGCGGAGGCTCGCTCGGGCCCGATCGCGAGGATATGGTCGTACCAGAGATGCGCGCCAGGTCAGCTGTGCTCCTCATCGGCGTCTCGATGCCCCGCTCGGGCCACCACTTCGCCGCACGGTTGCTCCAGGCCCTGTACCGCGACGACCTGTTCTACTGCGAGCGCTACCACGAGACGGACTGCTGCCAGGCGGTGCCCTGCGCCCTCCGCGGGGCGCGTCCGGTGACCTACCAGAAGAGCCATGATTTCGACCTCGACGTCCCGGCAGACATCGCCGATGCCACCTACCTGATCCAGCATCGGGCGCCGGTGCCGTTACTGCTCTCCGCGCGTGAGCGCTACGCGAGGATGCAGTACACAGGCGCGTACGGCGAAGCGATCGGGTCCGATCGGGGTGAGTATGCGGTCTGGCTCGGTCGGCAGGCCGAATACTACGCGGCGTTCAGTCGGCGCTGGCTCGCGTCGCCGCCCCGGAACAGCGTGGTGCTCGACTACAGCGCGCTGGCGACCGACCCCGCCGGGTTCCTGGCGCGGATGGTCGCGTGCGTGGGGAGCGAGGTGCCACCGGGGCGGATCGAGGCCGCCGTCGCGGCCACGATCGAGCGGGCCGGTACGCACGGCGAGGAATCGTACGTGCGTCGCTCGATCGAGGAGCGGCCGTTCTTCGATCGGGAGCTGCTGGCCGTCTGCGAGTCGCTCCTGTTCGCGCAAGATCCCGGGCGAAGCTCGGGTCGGGTGTTCGACGTCGTGCCGTTCGAGGGCACGCTCATCTGGCACGTGTTCGAGGCTCGGCAGCGCTGGCGGTGCGGCGATCTGGACGGGGCGTTGGAGATCGTGGACCGGGCCATCACGTCGTTCCCGCCGACCGGCCTGCTCTTCCACGAGCGTGCGCTGCTGCTGCAAGGTCTCGGCGCGTTTGCGGACGCGCGCGATGCGCTCACGCAGGCGTGCGCGCTGTCTCCGTCACATCCGCAGATCCTCACGGCCCAGGTCGACACGGCGCTGACGCTGGGCGACGTGACGGCGGCCAGGGTCGCGGCTGAGGCGTTCGTCGCGCTCAACCCGATCGAGCCGCCGAATCAGGTGGTCCTGGCGCTGGCTCGGGCGCACCGCCCGGACCATCCCGACGACGAGCGGTGCGTCGCGACCGTCCGGCTGCTGGAGGACGAGCTGATCGCCCGCGAGGTCGCCGTGTGGCAGGGGCGCCGGCAGCAGCTCGCGGCCGAGGCGACGCTGAAGGAGCTTGCCGACGCGGCCGACCGTCGCCTCCGTGACGCCGAGCAGGCGCACGCCGAAGCGGGGCGGGTCCGCGAGGCGTACGATCGGCTGTCGACGCAGATTGAGGAGAAGGAGCAGGAGATCGGTGGCCTCCGAGTCACCGCCGACGAGCGCCTCCGGCGCCTCGACGAGGCGGAGCGGGAGATCGTGGATCTGTGGGCCACGACGGAGGAGCGCCTGCGCGCGGTCGAGGAGAAGGAGCGGGAGATCGCCGGCCTGCGGGCGACCGCCGACGAGCGGCTGCGCGCGGTCGACGAGAAGGAGCGGGAGATCGCCGACCTGCGGGCGACCGCCGACGAGCGGCTCCGGCTCCTGGACGAGAAGGAGCGCGAGATCGCCGAGCTGACGGCGGTGGCCGACGAGCGGTTGCAGCTGATCGAACGGCTGGACGACGAAGCTCGCCGGGCATCCGAGGCGCTGGCGCGCTTGACCGGCGTCGAACGCTCGGATGACCATTCAGCCGAGCATGCCGCATCGACCTGATGTCCACCAACGCGGGCACCACGCCGGCTCGCGGCCGGGGTCGTAGTCGACGACGAGGTCACTGAAGGATACCGGAGACCATGCCGAGTCAGGTGCCACTGTTTTCTATTGTCATACCGACGCGCAATCGCGCGCATCTCTTGCCGTTCGCCTTGAGAAGTGCGCTGGAGCAAGATTTTGATGATTACGAGATCGTCGTCGTGGCGAACGATTGCGCCGATCGCACGCGCGACGTCGTTCGTGAGATGCAAGACGATCGCGTACGCTACCTTGAAACACCGACCATGCTCAGCATGCCCGACAACTGGGACTACGCCTGGACGAAGGCTCGCGGGACGTATGTGACCTATCTCTCCGATGACGACGCCCTGGTGCCTTCAGCGCTTTCCGTCCTGACGAAGCGAGCGCTGGATGGCTCCCCCGCGGTGGTCAGCTGGGAGGACGCCGTCTACTACTATCCGGACTGGCACGACCCACAACTGCGGAATCTCCTCCTGTTGTTCTTCCAGAGCGGGACGTTGATCGAGGACGTCTCCACGGAGCGCTATCGGAAGCTCTGTGCCCGCTTCGAGTTCCCCTGGCAGTGGACCCTGCCGAAGATGCTGAACTGCGTCGCCCACCGCGAGTCGCTCGACGCCTGGCGCGATAAGCTCGGCCGGCTCTTCCCGCCGATCTGTCCGGATTACTCGTTCGGATGGATCGTCAGTCATGCGTTCGACAGCATCCGCGTCGTGCATCGGCCGCTCAGCGTCCGGGGCATCTCGGACCACAGCATCGGCTCGAACGCCGGCCTCGGCGATGCCGGCAAGGGCTTCATGCGGGAGTTCGGCGACGTCGACTTCTTTGCCGGCATGCCGACCCGTGTCCCGGCGACGATGAACCTGCTCGCGGCGACGTTCCTGCGCACGAACGCGATGCTGGCGGAGCAGGCGGTCGCGCACGAGGAGCTCGACCAGGGGGCCTACCTGCTGGCGGTGGCGAAGCAGCTCCGCGAGCGCGAGAGCGAGGCGCTGCTGGCGGACCCGTCCGAGTACTTCCCCGAGCTGCTCGCGGCCGCGGCCACCGTCTCCGATGAGCTGCGCGCGTCCGTCAACGAGATCTTGACGGCGCCGAGCGCGCCGACGACGACCACCGAGAGCATCCGCGACGTGCGGCGACGGACCGCCCGCATGGCCCTCGAATACGAGCCCACGCTCGCGAACACCATTGACGATCATCTCGGCGATGAATCGTGCGCGCGATGCGTCCTGGGCCTCGCCGACGGGGCGCTGGCCGGCCCGACCTGGGACTCGCTGTACGTGCTCGGCGAGGAGATCGGCGTGTCCGATCCCCACGGCGCGAGCACGCACGTCGATCGGTTCTACGACCTGCTCCTGCGATGCCGGGACAAGCGCGGACGCGCGGCAGCGCGCGCCGGCATTCGCGTCCCGAGGGGCGGGCGCATCCCGCAGAACCTGGCGGATCAGCTGCGAGAGAAGGAGCGGGTCATCGCCGATCTGCGAGCCACCGCCGACGAGCGGCTGCGCCTCGTGGAGGACGCGCACGCCGACGCGGCACACGCCCGCCAGATGGCCGAACAGCTCGTGGGCCAGCTCCAGGAGCGTGACCAGCTCATCGCGGACCTCAGCGCGTCGGCCGACGAACGGCTCGGACTGATCGCGACGCTGACGGCCTCGGCGGACGAGCGGCTCGCCCTGATCGCGTCGCTCCAGGCGTCGGCGGACGAGCGGCTCGGCCTCGTGGAACAGGCGCACGCCGGCGCGGCCCAGGCCCGCGACGCGGCCGAGCAGCTGGTCGCGCAGCTCCACGAGAAGGGCCGGCTCATCGCGGATCTCACCGCGTCGGCGGACGAGCGGCCGCGCCTGGTGGAGGACGCGCACGCCGAAGCGGCGCACGCCCGCCGGATGGCCGAGCAGCTCGCGCAGCAGCTCCAGGAGCGTGACCGACTGATCGCGACGCTGACGGCGTCAGCGGACGAGCGGCTCGGCCTCATGGAAGCGGCGCACGCCGACGCGGCCCAGGCCCGGGACGCGGCCGAGCAGCTCGTCGCGCAGCTCCACGAGAAGGATCGGCTGATCGCGGAGCTGGCGGCCTCGGCGGACGAGCGGCTGCGCCTCCTCAACGAGGCGACGGAGGCGGCGGCGCGGGAGCGCGCGACGTCCGAGGCGTTGGCGGCGCAGCTCCGGATGAAGGAGCAGGCGATCGAGGAGCTGACCATCGCCGCCGAGGCGCGCTTGCAGCTCGCGCAGGACGCCTCCGCCGAGGCGCAGCAGGCGCGGGCGCGGGCCGAGCGGCTCGCGCTCGAGCTGGACGAGAAGGAGCAGGTCATCAGCGGCCTGGTGGACGCCGCCGCCGAGCGCCTGTCCGTGATCGAGCGGCTCAGTCAGGCGGCGCCCCGGGCCAACTCGTAGGCGGTTCCTCCGGGGACGCCGCACAACCCGATCGATCGGCGCACGTTGGCGAGGCGGCAGGAGGCCGCGTCTGCCGAGCGGTGTGCGCGGTCGGGTAGAATCAGGGGTTTGGGCCGATGCCCGGGAGGTCCGCTCCCCGCGCCCCCGACGGCCCGCCGACGCGAGCCGCCGCTCGTCGCGGACCGCCGACCACGCGCCGGCCGCCGTCGGTCCGTCACCTGGAGGTAGCCCCTGCGTTCCCTCGTCCACCTCCCGTACCTCTGGGAGCTTCGTCCGTACCTCCGACAGGTTGGCGGCCTGCTGGCCATCGGCTCGATCGCGGGCATCATCATGAACACGGCGATCGTCCTGCCGGCCCTGATGCTGGGCCGGGCGATCGACGCCGTGCTGGCGGTCGAGCGCGGCGAGGGTGACGCGATGACGGCTGGCTGGGCTGCGCTCAGCCTCGTCGGGGCGGCGGCGCTGGTCGAGGCCTCGCGGGTCTTCAAGCGCTACTGGCTGATCACGGCGAACCAGCGGGTGCGCGCCAACCTGCGCGCCGACGCCCTCCGTGGCGTGCTGGCCTGGCCGGCCGAGCGGCTCCACCAGACCCCGGTTGGCGACCTGATGGCGCGGATCGACGGCGACGTCGAGACGTTGGGACTGGGCGTCCGCGAGGCCACGACCGAGGTCTGGGACACGGTCCTGTTCTCACTCTCGCTGTTCGTCGCGATGCTGACGTTCGACGTCGGCCTGACGCTGCTGGCGATGCTGCCGGTCCCGGCCGCGATGCTGCTGGCGCTGGCGACCGGCCGCTGGGTCCGCGAGCGGATCTCGGCCGCCCGCGCCGCCGCCGCCCGAGCCACGGCCGCCCTCCAGGAGCTGCTGGCCGGCGTCAGGGTCCTGCGCCTGTTCGGGCACGAGGCGACGGCGATCGGGCGGTACGCGGCGCTCTCCGAGGAGCAGGCCGAGACGATGCTGGCGACGCAGCGGCTCCGCTCGACGCTGGCCCCGACCTACACCGTGATGATGGTGGCGGGCGTGATCTTCATCCTCTGGCTCGGCGGCGAGAACGTGATCGCCGGCTTGATGACGGCGGGCCAGCTCGTGGCATTCCTGGAGCTGTACCTCCAGTTCGTCAAGCGCGGGTTTCGGGTCCCGCAGCTCATCAATTCGGTGCAGGCCGGCGGTGTGGCGTACCGACGCCTGAAGCCGCTGCTGGCGCCGGCGCTTCCGGTGGACGGGGAGCCGCCGCGCGCCTCGTTCCGACCCGGCTACGTGGCCGGGTTGGAGCGGAGGCCGGCCGTGGGCGTGGCCTCGGACGAGCGGGGAAGGACCGGGCTTCGTCCCGCGCTCGTCGGCGCGAACGGCAACGGTCACCCGGACGGCTCGCGCAACGGGCACCAGCAGGTGCCGTATCGTGAGCAAGGGCACGCCGTCGCGGGGCGCGGGGCTATCCGCGTGGAGCTCGCCGACGTCACCTTCCGCTATCCGGGCGCCGCCCGCCCGTCGCTCTCCGATCTGAGCCTCGCGGTCCCGGCCGGCGCGCTGGTCGGGGTGACCGGCGCGGTCGGGTCGGGCAAGAGCGCGCTGGCGAAGGCGCTCGTCGGGCTGTACCCGCTCGAAGGCGGCGAGATTCGGGTCGACGGCGTGCCGCTTCAGACCCGCGCGGCCGAGGAGCGGGCGGCGCTGATCGGCTCCCTGCCGCAGGACCCGTGGCTGTTCTCCGGCACCGTGCGCGAGAACATCGTCTTCGGCGCCGAGGGGTTGGGAGACGCGGCGGCGGATCTCGCGGCGCTGGACGGCCTGGTGGACCGCGCGATCCGGCTCGCCGCGCTGGAGCCGGACATCGCCGCGTTCCCGTCCGGCCTCGACACCCCGATCGGCGAGGGCGGCGTGCGAGTCTCCGGCGGGCAGCGGCAGCGGATCGCCCTGGCGCGCGCGCTCCTGGCCGGCGCCCCGGACCGTCCGGGTCTGCTGATCCTGGACGACCCGTTCTCGGCCGTCGACGTCGACACCGAGGTCCGGCTGGTCGAGGGGCTGCTGGGCGCGGTCGGACCGGCCGCGCCGCCCGCGGAGCGCGCGACGATCGTGCTCTGCTCGCATCGGCTCGCGGCGTTCACCCGAGTCGACCTGGTCGTCCTGCTGGACGAGGGGCGGATCGCCGAGGTCGGGTCGCACGCCGAGCTGCTGGCGGCCCGGGGGCGGTACGCCCAGATCTACCTGGCCCAGCAGCGGATCGGGCAGGCCGGCCGACCCATCGTCGAGAGCCGCCGATGAGCGTCGTCGTCCCGAGCCTCGCGATGCGGCCCCCGAAGCCGACCGGGGGATCTTCGACCTACCGGCAGGTGGTGGGGCTGCTGGCGCCGCGGAAGAGGCTGTTGTTGCTGATCGTGGCGCTGGTCATCACCAGCGCCACCCTGGAGCTGGTGCCGCCGCTGATCTTGCGGGGCATCGTGGACGATCACCTGCTGCTCGGACGGACCGACGGCCTGGTCCTGCTGTCGACCTACTTCCTGCTCGCGATGGCGGCGGTCGAGGCGACGCGCGCCCTGGCCGGCTATCTGACCGGCGTCGCGGCGCAGGGGACGCTGCACGACTTGCGGGTCCGCCTCTTCTCTCACCTCCAGTCGCTGCCGATCCGCTGGTTCGATCGGACGCCGCTCGGCGAGGCGATCGCGCACTGCACCTCGGACATCGAGGCGATCCAGACGCTGTTCACCTCCGGCGTCGCCAGCGTCGTGATCGACCTCTCGCGGGTGGTGACGATCTCGCTGGCGCTGGTCGCGCTCAGCCCGCCGCTGGCCGGCCTCGCCGCGTTGACGGTGCCGCCGCTGCTGATCCTGACCCGGCGGCTCCAGGTCCAGGTGCGCGAGGCCGAGCGCCAGAACCGGATCGCGGTCGGGCAGCAGGGCGCGCACCTCCAGGAGACGCTGGTGGGCGCCGAGACGATCCAGGCGTTCGGCCGGCAGGAGGCGTTCATCCACCGGCTGCGCGTCACGCTGGCCGAGACGCTCGTGGCGTCGAATCGGGCCTCGGCGTGCTCGGCGGTGTACTCGCCGAACGTGGCGATGATCGCGGCGATCGCCGGGGCCGGCCTGCTCTGGATCGGGGCGCGCGGCGGGCTGGCCTCGTGGGAGATCTCGCTCGGGACGCTGACGGCGTTCGTGCTGCTGCTCCAGCGGGCGTTCGCGCCCCTGGCGGCGCTGGGTGAGCAGTGGCAGACGGTGCAGGGGGCGCTGGCCGGGGTCGAGCGGGTCTTCGAGGTGCTGGCGGTCCCGAGCGACCGGATCGAAGGGGCGAGGGTCGAGGGGCGAGGGACGAGCGGGACACGGCGAGAAGCGCGGGAACATGGAGACGCTCCGGCTGGCGAGCTCGAGGACGTCGTGTTCGGGTACGCGCCGGGCCAGCCGATCTTGCACCACGTGAGCCTGGCGATCGCGCCCGGCGAGCACGTCGCGCTGGTTGGCCGGACCGGAGCCGGCAAGAGCAGCGCGCTCTCGCTGCTCGGCGGCCTCTACGAGCCGTGGGAGGGGCGGGTCGCCGTGCTGGGCCGAAACCCGCGCGAGCTCGCGCCGGCTGAGCGGCGGCGGCTGTTCGGGGTGGTGCCCCAGACGGCGCTGCTGTTCAACGGGACCGTCCTGGAGAACGTCACCCTGTTCGATCCGACCGTCTCGCGCGAGATGGCCGAGGAGGCCGTGCGCCTGGCCGGCGCCGAGGGCTTCGTGGAGGCGCTGCCGCACGGGTACGAGACGCTGCTGGCGGGCGTCGGCGGCGGCCGAGGGATGCGCCTCTCGGCCGGGCAGACGGCGCTGCTGGCGCTGGCGCGGGCGCTGGTGCTGGACCCGCCGCTGATCCTGTTGGACGAGGCCACGGCGGCGATCGACGCGTCGACCGAGGCGACGCTGGCGGCGGCCCTCCGCGCCGGCGTCGTCGGGCGGCGGCGCGGCCTGCTCACCGTGGCGCATCGCCTGGCGACGGCCCGCGAGGCCGACCGGGTGATCGTGCTGGAGGGCGGTCGGATCGTCGAGGAAGGGCCGCCGGGCGAGCTGATCGGCCGTGGCGGTCGATTCGCGGCGCTGGTGGAGCTGGAGGCGGCGGGCTGGGACTGGCGCGACGCGCCGCCGGAACGCTAACGGCCCGACCGCCGCCCCTCCGGCCGGTAGAGCCAGAACATCCCGACCCGGCCGGCCGGTACGTAGGTGTCCTTGATCGCCAGGCGGATCGTCTCGGGGAGCAGGAGCTGGCGCTTCCACCAGCGGGCCGCCCTGACGTCGCTGCGCATCACGATCAGGTCGAACTCGTTGCGCTTGATCCGGCGCTCCAGCTCGAGCGGATCGAAGAACTCGCCGGTGGTGAGCATGCTCAGGTGGAACGTGTCCGAGACGACCAGCGGCCGGCCGGCCAGCAGCACGGCCAGGGGCTCCTCGGAGAGGACCGTCTCGGCCGACGCGATCTCGGCGAGGGGCAGGCGGCCCGTCGGGTCGACGCCGCCGTCGAGGCGCCAGAAGTCCCAGAGGCCGGCCGCCCAGACGACGGCGGCGCCGGCGAGGATGGAGCCGGCGAGCGATAGGAGGAAGCCCCCGCCCCCCGACCGCTGCGCGGCGCGAACATCGGCTGCGCCGACGTCCCTCCCCCTTGCGAGGGAGAGGGGGAGGCGATCTCCAGCGCGCCAGAGCCAGTCGAGCGCCAGGGCGGCCGGGATGCAGGCGGCGGCGGCCGGCTCGATCAGGTAGTTGACGTCGCCGCCGGTGTTGCGGAGGGAGTAGAGCGCCAGCGCCAGGGACGCTCCCAGGTAGAGACTCGGGAGCGCGGCGCGCCCCCGGACGGTCGGCAGCAGCACGGCGGCCACGCCGAGCCCGAGCGGGAGCCAGTCGTCGCTCAGGAGCGGCAGGAAATCGCGCAGGGCCAGGTCGAACCCGTTCTTCGGGGTGTTCAGGTGGGCGAGGACAGTGTTCAGGACGTACGCGCCGCCGGTCGCGAAGTTCAGCAGCGCGACGGCGCCGGCCGTCAGCACGATCCAGGTGCCGACGAACACGGCCGCGTCGCGCCAGCGGCGCGAGAGCAGGAGCCAGAGCGTCGCGGCGACCGGCAGCGCGACCGCCGTCTGTTTGGTAAAGAGGGCCAGGATGGCGACGACGGCGGCCAGCCACGGCTGGCGGGGCCTGACCACCAGCAGGAGCAGCACCAGCAGCGAGAGCGCCACGGCCGGCACATCCGGCCGCGCGGCGAACCCCCACTCGTCGAGGAAAGGCAGCGGGAGGAAGAACGTCGCGCCGGCCAGCGCCGCCCACGGGCCGGCACCGAGCCGCCGGGCGGCCAGCCAGATCAGCAGCGTCGCCGCGAGGGCCGATGCCAGGGTCAGGCCTCTCGCCAGGCCGATCGTCTCCAGGATCGAGAGGCCGAGCAGGCGGCTGATCGCGCCGACGCCGACCGGCTGGACCGGCGGGTACGGCGTGATGAGGTGGGGGAACTGGAGGAAGTCCTGGTAGAGCGGCTGGCCGTCGCGGACCCGCAGGATGGCGGCGATGGTGGCGCCCTCGGGGTGGGTGATCGGCCAGGCCAGCCCGATCGACTGGAGGCCGGCGATCACGAACTGCGACGAGAGGGCGAGCCCCGCCAGGATCGTGCAGGCGACGGCGAGGGCGTGGACCAGGCGGGCGGCTCTCCGTGCGGTGGTGCCCGCCTGGCGCTCCTCCGATCGGCCGGCGAGCGCCCGCTGCATCAGCACTACCGCGGCGGCCCGAGGTGGTCGATGGAGTGGTGGTCGGAGAAGTAGAGGGCGCCGTCCGCGCCGATGCGGAGAACCTTGCCGCGCTTCTCGCCGTCCTGGCGCTCCTCGGCGGCGTCGTCGGCCGAGGCGCCGGGCGCGGCGCTCGACGGCAGGCTCGTCTCCTGCCAGGTCTTCGGCGTCGGCTGGGCGACCGGCGGGGCGCCGGGCGCCGGACTCGTCGGGGCGCAGGCGGCCAGCCCGACGACGAGCAGCAGCGTGGCGATCTGGGCGGCGCGACGCATGGGCGCGATCTCCGGGGCTGAGCGGGTCAGGCCACGCCAGTATACGGAAATCGCGGAGCCTGCTCCGCTCGCGCGGCTCACGATCAGGCCTCGCGCGCGGCAACGAAGAGCCCGCGCCGCCCGATCGGGGGCCGCGCGGGCTTCTCTGGAGCCCTCGGTTGAGCGCGCGGGGGGCAGGCCGCGCCACTTAGCCGATGTGCTTGCCGATCCTGTCCAGGATCTGCTGCCCGCGCATGAAGCCGACCAGCGTCTCGACGGGCTCGCCGTCCTTGAACAGGATCAAGGTCGGGATGCCCCGAATCTTGAACTGGCTCATCAGCCGCTGATTCTCGTCGGCGTTGACCTTGGCGATCTTCAGCTTGCCTTCCTGCTCTTCGGCGATCTTGTCCAGGTGCGGCGCGATCATCTTGCAGGGCTGGCACCAGTCGGCCCAGAAATCGACCAGGACCGGAGTCTCCGACTTGATGACCTCGTCCTCGAACGTGCCGTCGGTGACGGCGACGGAATGTGCCATTGTGCTTTCCCTCAATGTGGCGGCGGAGATGTCCGCCATCATGCTCGCCTCGAGCGCTCGAATGTTTCCCGAGGACACTCTGTATAACGCACGGCCACTCCTGGTATTCCCGCACGAGGCGTGCCGTTGTGAGAGCGACTCGCCGGCCAGCCTCCCCGGCTGGCGAATCGTGCCGGCGCGGTTGGCGGGTGTCCCAGACGATCCCCGTGCACGCAGCAGCTACGCGGCCACCCGCGATGTTGAATGGCGACGAGCGGCGACCTATACTGCGGCCGCGCCACCTGGATCGGAGATTCTGAGGCGAGCGTGGCCCGGCATTGACGCGGTGCGGACAGGGCTGAGTCGCCGTGCCGATACGTGAACGAATCTGGCTACTCACGCTCGCGTGGGGTTACGCGCGCCATTGCGCGAGTCGGGGGCAGCATGTGGGGTCGGCTTGCGCCGTTGACGGGGATCGTCCTCGGGCTGATGGGTTTTCTAGTGCCTGTCGCCAGCAGTAGCGGGATCCTGAGCCCCCCGCTGGCGGCGAGCCCGGTCGGGACGGCGTTCACGTACCAGGGTCAGCTCAGGCAGAACGGCGTGCCGGCGAACGGCCTGTGCGACTTGCAGCTCAGCCTGTTCGACGCGGCGACGCCGACGACGCAGGTCGGGAGCACCCAGACGAAAAGCAACGTTGGCGTCAGCAACGGCCTGTTCACCATCCTTGACCTCGATTTCGGCAACGTCTTCGATGGGAACGCGCGCTGGCTCCAGATCGCCGTGCGCTGCCCGGCCGGCAGCGGCGGCTTCACGACGCTGAGCCCGCTGATCCCGCTGACGCCAACGCCGTACGCGATCCATGCCGCGTCGGCAAACAGCGCCACCACGGCGACGACAGCCACGAACTTCACGGGCACCCTCACCGGCGACGTGACGGGCACGCAGGGCGTGACGATCGTCTCCAGGTTGCAGGGCCAGACCGTCGCGTCGACCGTGCCGACGAATAGCCAGGTTCTCCAGTTCAACGGTAGCCAGTGGGGCCCGGCGACGCTGTCGATTCCGAACCCAGGGCTGAGCGAATACGCGTACGTCTACGGGACGAGGGGCCAGGCGATCCTGGCCGGCAACGATGTGAGCTTCGAATTCACCGGCCCTGCCACCGCCGGCATCGTCCACGCGGCCTTCTCCTCGTCCATCGTGGTCATTCGCGCCGGCACCTACAAGATCGCGTTCACGATCGCCCCCAATACCCAGAGGGCGTTCGCGGTCGTCCTCAACGGGCTTCCGGTGCCGGGGGGCACCTATGAGGCCATGAGTGTTCCGCTCTCCGGCCACGTCATCACCCAGGTGCCTGCGAACAGCACGATCGGGCTTCGACTTGTCGATGACCCAGTGATTCTGCCAGGCGAGATTTTTCAGACATCGTCAACGCGTCCCTCCTCATCGAGAAGCTAGACTAGCCGCCGATGGTCCACCTTGTCGGGATGAGACGGCGCGGCGCATCCGCCGCGGCTGACGCGGGGTTCTGTCGCACTGCAGCGCCGGCGCACGCGCTTCGGGCGACGAGAGGTCTCAGATGAAAAGGGCAGCGCTCGCCGGACGGCTGCTGGGGCTGACGGTCTCGGCGCTATGCCTCGCGGTGCTGACGCCGGGCCTGCTCGAGCGGGCGAGCGCACAGGTCGGGGGAGGGCTCGACCTTTCCTGGTTCACACTCGACGGCGGCGGCGCAACCTCGATCGCCGGCGGCGTCTACAGCATCGGCGGCACGGTCGGCCAGCCCGATGCCGGCCGCGCGAGCGGCGGAACCTACGCCCTGCTGAGCGGCTTCTGGGGGGTGGCGGACACTGCGCTCCCGACGCTCGCCATTGACGACGTCACCCTCGCCGAGGGCAACAGCGGGACGACCGCCTTCGTCTTCACCGTCACGCTCAGCGCTCCCAGCAGCGCGTCGGTGACGGTCAACGCGCAGACCGTCGCGGATACCGCCGCAAGCCCGAGCGATTTCACGGCCATCCCGACGACCCTGATGACGTTCCCTCCTCAGTCCACCAGGCAGACCCTCACGGTGCTCGTGAACGGCGACGCGCAGAACGAGTCGGATGAGCGATTCTTCGTCACGCTCAGCGCGGCGGCCAACGCCACGATCGCCGATGGTCAGGGCGTGGGCACGATCCGGAACGACGACGGCTCGGTTCCGACGGGCACGCCGACGGCTACGCCCACGGCCACGCCCACTGGAACGCTGACGCCAACCGTGACGGCCACCACCACGGCGACGCCGACACCCCCGCTCACGCACCTCCCGCCGTCGTCGTCCGGTCAGAAGCGGGACGACGACGACACGTCGAGGCGGCCCAGGCGCGACCAGGGCTCGGAGGACGACACCCGTACCGAAGGCAACGTCGTCGAGATCCGTGCCGATGCCACTCCGCCCGTTATCTTCATCGCCAGCATGGACGGCGTGGTCGAGCTACGGCTGTTCGGGCGTGCGCGCGAGATGCTGCCGAGCGTGACCGTCGGACAGTACGTGGTCGCGACCGGGACGAAGGAGCACGAGCAGCTCTACGACATCGACGACCTGTCGATCGAGTAGCGCGCAGCGGCGGTCAGGCAAGCAGGCCAGCCTGCTCGAACTGGTGCCTGACGACGGCAAGTCCCTCGGCCACGGTCAGCACAGGTACGTCCGGGAAGGCGGCGCGGAACTTGTCCATCAGCAGGCCGGCTTTGAGCGGTCGCGGCGCGGTCTGGCCGAGCGAGGCAGTGGTCGTGGGATCCATCAGGCCGGCATCGAGGCCGAACGTCTCAGCGATCCGGCGCGAGAAGTCGAGCCGGGAGAGGACGTCGGCGCCGGCCGTGTTGAAGACGCCGTTCTCATGGCTGTGGGCCAATGCAATGACCATCCCGGCCAGATTCTCGGCCAGCGTCGGCGAGCCGATCTGGTCGTCGACGATCGAGACGCGCTCGCCCGCCCTCAGCTTGCCGACCAGCCAGAGGACGAAGTTCGCGCGGACGTGCTGGGCGTAGCCGTAGATGACGGTGGTGCGGGCGATGGCCCAGCTCCCGCCGGCCGCGATCACGGCCTGCTCGCCGGCCTCCTTGGTCTTCGCGTACCAGCCGAGCGGGTTGACGGGGTCGGTCTCGCGGTACGGGCCGGCGGTGCCGTCGAAGACGTACTCGGTGGAGAGGTAGACGAGGCGGATGCCGCGTGAGGCGCAGGCGCGAGCCAGGATGCCGGTCGCCTCGGCGTTGCTGGCCCAGGCGAGGTCGCGCTCCTTTTCCGCGCCGTCGACGTTGGTGAGGGCGCCGGCGTGAATGACCGCCTCGGGGCGGGCCTCGCCCAGGACGCGGTCGACGTCGTCGGCGCTGGTGGTATCGAGCCACCAGAACGGGATCTCGCCGAGGTACTCGTTGGTGCGTGTCCGGTGGTACGCGGCCAGCGGCTCGTCTGATGGATCCTGGAGCAGCCGCTCCAGCACCTTCGTCCCGACCAGGCCGTTGGCGCCGGTCGCCAGGATGCGCACGTCTCTCCTCCCGCCGCGCCGGTGAGCCCGCCGATTATACGCGCAGCCTGGGCGGAACCCGGGCATATCGCGGGCGTTTCCGCTGTTGTGGCGGTCGGCGGGCATAAATCGGGGCCGCCCGAGGGCACAACCTCTGCACCTGCATGCGATTGCAGGAAGCTCGGAGCCTGTGGTATCTCTGGATTGTGGACGGGCGGAATCAGCTGATCCTGGGGGACACTTGGCGGCACGGATCGAGACGGTCAGCCAGATCACGGGTCAACTCGGCTACGCCATCGATACCCTGATCCAGGACGTCACCGCGTTCGACGGCGTGCCGCCCGTCGGCGAGCACAAGTACCTCAAGCTCCACAACGGCGCCGACTCCGCCCGCGCCGTCCTGGCCTGGGACGGCGACCGCCTGGTTGGGTACGCCCAGTTGCTGCTGGCCGAGCAGCTAGCGACCGCCGAGGTCGTGGTCTGCCCGACGAGCCGCCGCCGGGGTATCGGGCGCCAGCTCCTGAGCACGGTGGACGGTCTGGCCCGCAAGGCCGGCGCGACCGAGCTGAAGCTCTGGGCGTACGGCGCCCTGCCGGCCAGCGAGGCCATCGCCCGGAGTCGTGGGATCGCGCTGAGTCGGAGCCTGCTCCAGCTCGAATTGCCGCTCGACGACCTGCCGTCGACCTGCCTGCCGGCCGGCTACGCCATCCGGACGTTCGACGCCCGGCGCGACAAGGATGCCTGGCTGGCGCTCCACAACGACGTCTTCGCCGATCATCCGGAGAACGGCACCTGGTCGCGGGATGACCTCGAGGCGCGGCTGCGGCAGCCCTGGTTCGACGCCGGCGACTTCCTGCTCGCCGAGCGCGACGGGCAGATGGTCGGGTTCAACTGGCTGAAGCGGGTGCCGGAGGCGCCGCCGGATCGGCCCGAGGGCGAGATCTACATCATTGGCGTCGGCGACTCGGAGCGCGGACGAGGGCTCGGGCGGTCGCTGGCGCTGCTCGGGCTCCATCACCTCCGGGCCGAGGGCATGAGGACCTGCACGCTGTTCGTGGAGGCCGACAACGCGCCGGCCCTGGCGCTGTACCGGTCGCTCGGATTCAGCACGCGCCACACGCACCGCTGCTACAGCGTGCCGCTGACGGCAACGGCCGACGCGCCGATCGAGTCGACTGTCGCGTCCCCCGGACTCTCGGCGAGCTCGGCCTGAAGCCGGTGCGGTCCCGGGCCGGGGCGAGCCGCCCGCCGCGCTCGCTCGCCGAGCGTGCCCGCTTTGTGGCCCGGCGTACCCTGGCACGAGGCCAATCCCTTGTTACACTACCCGGCAGGCCGTGGGCGGGACGGTGACGATCGTCTGACCGCTCCAGCGCAGCCCCGGGCCGGATCGTGCCGGGAGTCTGATCGAGATGAAGATCTACCTGTCCTGGGAAGACATCGAGGAGCTGGTCGCCCGGCTGGTGGCCGACCTGCCCCGTGACTACGACCTGCTGCTCGTCATCACGCGCGGTGGCATGGTGCCGGCCTGCCTCATCAGCGAGCAGACCGAGATTCGGAACATCGTGGCCGCGGCCGTGATGTTCTACACCGGCGTCGGCGACACGCTGCCGGACCCGGTCTTCCTCCAGTTCCCGGCCGATCCGCTCCTGTACGGCAAGCGCATCCTGGTAGTGGACGACGTCTGGGACACCGGCCGGACGATCGTCGCGGTGAAGCAGCGGATCGAGGCGGCCGGCGGCCGCGCCGACCTGGCAGTGCTGCACTACAAGCCGACGCACTCGAAGTTCGCCGAGCGCCCGGACTACTACGCCGACAAGACGGACGCCTGGATCGTCTACCCGTGGGATCCGGTCCGCGCGAAGGCGCCGGTCGGCGTCGGCGCCTGGAAGGAAGATCTGGAGGCGAGCCGGCAGTAGTCGGCGGACCCGGGGAGCGCGCAGCGCATGGCATCGCTGACCGCCGTCGTGATCGGGGCCGGGGCGCTCGGGGCGAGCACCGCGTACCACCTGGCCCGCAAGGGCGTAGACGTCACGCTGGTGGATCAGCACGCGCCGGGCTCGCAGACCTCGCCGCGCGCCGCCGGCCTGACGAACACGAAGGCCCAGCCGTCCGAGCTTATGGCGCGCCTGACCGACGAGGCGACCGAGACGCTGGCGCGCTTCGAGCGGGAGACCGGGCACGCCCTGGAGTTCCACCGCTCCGGCAGCGTCAAGGCGGCGTACACCGAGGAGGGAGAGGCCCGCCTGCACGCGGACCTTGGGGTGGCTCGGGCGCTCGGGATCGAGGTCGACTTGATCTCGGCGGCCGACGCACACCGGCTCGCGCCCTGGTTCGAGCCGGGCTCGCCGCGCGCCGTCGGCTACGTGCCGAGCGACGCCTACCTGGAGCCGTCCCGGCTGCCGATCGCCTACGTCCAGCTCGCCCAGGCGCACGGGGCGACGATCCTCCCGTTTACGCCCGTGACCGGGCTGCTCCGGCAGGACGGCCAGGCCCGGGGCATCTCGACGCCACGCGGCGACCTGCCGGCCGACGTGGTGGTCGACGCGGCCGGCGGCTGGGCACGTGCCGTGGCCGCCCAGGCCGGCATCCGCCTGCCGCTGGTGCCGGTCCGCCATCAGCTCTTCGTCACCGAGCCGATCGTTTCGGTCCGCCCCGAGCAGCCGATCGTCCGGTTCCTGGAGGCGAGCGTCTACATTCGGCCGGAGCGCGGCGGCCTGCTGGTGGGCGGCTACGAGGACGCGCCGCGCGTCGTCGATCCGGCCGAGCGCGGCCCGGCGTTCCAGATCGCGGAGCTGGAGCTCGATCTCGGGGTGCTGCGCGGCCTGGTGGACGAGGTGGCCGATCGCGTCCCGGTCCTGAAGGACGCGCCCGTGGCGATCCACCGTGGCGGCCTGCCGACGATGACGCCGGACGGCGAGCCGATCGTCGGGGCCGTGCCGGGACTCGACGGGCTGTTCGTGGCGTCGGGCTGCTGCGTCGGCGGGCTGAGCCTCTCGCCGGCGGCGGGCCGCGCCCTGGCCGACCTGATCGTGGACGGTGCGTGCGAGCCGGACCTGGCGCCGCTGTCGGTGGAACGGTTCCGCCACTGGACGGACCCGGCGGCGATCGAGGCGGCCGGCGTCCACCACTACGCCCGCAAGTACCTGAAGTAGGCCGGACGGCTCAGACCAGCGGCCGGACCGGCCCGAGGTCGCCCTCCTTCAGGACCGGGTCGCGGTAGACCGTCTCGCCGGACGCGGCGACGATCTCCAGGAGCAGCGCGCCGCCCGGCAGGTAGGTCGTGGTGGCGCCGACGATCTCATGCTGGCTCTGCAGGTCGCCGTCCGGCGAGCGACGGCTGGTGTCGACGTCGAAGATGTCGACGACGCCGGTCTCCTTGAAGCGGAGCTCGCCGGCGTAGGCGAGCGCCCGGTGCGTGTCGCCGTCGGCCTTGATCCGGGTGCCGTCCGTCAGGTGGACGAAGTAGCTGTGCGACTTGCCGGATGCGTACTCCAGGAGGGTCACCGACCCGACGACGCGGACCATGGTCGTCGCCTCGCGGGCGCTCCAGAGGCTGAACGCCCGCATGATCGTGGGCGCACCCTTGAACAGGACGATGAGCACCGCCGTGAAGACGTAGAACCCGAAATCCCCGAGAATCTGTGGGAGCACGCCGAGGGCGATGAGCCCGCCACCGAGGATCGCGCCGGCCTTGCGGATCTCCCGCCTCGCGGCGCCCTGCAGGGCATCGCGTCCGGCCGGTGGCAGCGGGAGCGTCACGGCCTGGCCGGGGGCGGGCCGAAGCGGTGCGTCGACCGGTGGGCGGGACGCGTCGGCGTCGGCGCGAACGCCGGGCCGTGGCGACTGGTCGCCGGCTGGTGCCCGGACGCGGTCGCCGGGCTCTCCCTGGTATGGCGGCCGTCGGTAGATCACGGTGCCGTCGGGGAGGCGCACGTCGAGCAGCAGCCGGTTCGGCTCAAGGTAGGTGACCCCCACGCCGCGCAGTTCGTGCGAGACGACGACGTCCACGACCCCGGTCGTCCCGGGAGCCGGGCGCTGGATGGTGATCGGGCGCCCGAACGGGGCCAGGGCGTCGTACTCGGGTCCGCGCAGGCCCAGGGAGTCGCCGTTGGCCAGGACGAGCCGCGGGGAGCCCGCGCCGATGGCATCGGGCGTCCGCTTCAGGTGGGCCGTGCCGGTCACGCGCGCGGCCCGCGGATCGGCACGCTCCGACGCCGTCAGGGCGGCGCCGAGCTTCGGGACGCCGTAGAGCACGACGACGATCATGGCGAGCACGGTCGCCGGCCAGGCCTGGCCGGCGACGAGCAGCAACACGGCGAGCGCGGCGGCCACGGCGACCCCGAGCGGCAGCGGGCCGATCTTCCCGTCCTGGCTGAAGCGATTGACGACCTGATCGACGGCCGGCACGCGCTCCGCCAGCATGCGGACGCCGTCCCCGATCGGGTCGGGCGGCGGCTCCTGTTTGAGGACCGCCGCCATCGCCGGCGTCAGCGCGAGGGCGGTGACGGTGACGTCGGTGTCGGCGGCGACGGTCGCCCGGGCCGGCCGGGCGGTCGGCGGCGGGTCGACGACGGACCGGAGCCCACCGCCGGACACCGCCGCCGGGCGGGCCGGCGCGTCCGGTGTGGCCGGGCCCTCGACCGCCGAGCGTCCCGCCCTTCCCGTCGAGGCGTGGGGGGTCGACGGCTCGCTCGCCGGGGCCGGTAGGTGCCGCGGCAGAGCGGGCGCGGGCGACCCGAACGACGCGGACTCCGTCCGCCGGTCGGGCGGAGCGGGCTCCGGTGGCACCGCGACGGCGTCAGCTGGGGCGGCCGGCGCGAGAGCCTCCGCGAGCGCGGAAGCGAACGCCGCGCAGGTCGGGAATCGGGCGGCGGGATCGGCCGAGGCCTGGCGGGCAAGCACGGCGGCCACGGCATCTCCCTGGCCGGTAGCCGCGGACTGCGCCCCGAGCAGCGTCCCCGCAAGGACGCCGAGCGCGTAGGCGTCCGCCGAGGCGACGGCCCGCCGTCCGGTCTGCTGCTCCGGCGCGACGTACGCGGGGTCGGCCCGATCGGCGACGCCGGCGCCGAGCCCGGCCTCTTCGACGGCGGCCAGCAGGCCGACGCCGACCAGCGTCGCACCCCCGCCCGGTCCGAGGAGCACGCCGGCCGGGCCGAGGGCGCCGTGGACGAGGCGGCGGCCGTGGGCGGCGTCCAGTCCCTCGGCGAGGGTGCGGATCAGGACGACTGCGTCCGTCCCGGACAGCGGCGTGCCAGCGGTCAGGGCCTCCGCGAGGGTCTGAGCGTCGGCCGGCCGCTCCACGACGACGTAGAGCGCGCCGGCATGCTCGCCGACCTCGACCGAGCGGGCGAGCGCCGGGTGGCGCAGGCCGCCGGCCCGCGCCATCTCAAGGCGAAGCAAGCCCCGGAAGCGGTGGTCCTTCGCCAGCCGGTCGTCCAGCAGCAGGACGGCGAGCGGCTCAGACCGGGCCGCGTGCGTCGCCGTGACCAGCTCGCCGAATGGGAGTGCGCCGAGCGAATCGCCCAGCCGATACGGGCCGACCGTCTTCTCCATCTCACCATCCCCGCCCAGCCGGTTGACGCGACGCCCCGATGGTAGCGCGTTGCTGGGCGCGCTGGAAGCGTCCGGGGGCGCGGCTGTCAGGCCATGAACAAGACGGCCGCGAATCACGCAAGGTTCCGGTCCGATCCGGGGCCGAGACACCCTTCCTGGGCCCGAGACACCATTGTCGTGACCAACGCGGCGGGTCGACGGCACCGGACGTGCGGGAGTACACTCTGGGTGGCCATGTCAACCGCTGACCCTGCTAGTACCACGTCCATCGCCCGCGCCACTCCGTTCGTGGAGATCGTCGCCGGCCGCGCCTGACGTCGCCCTGCCCGCGACGCGCGGGCACGCCGCCTCCGGCGCCCTCCCACCTGGGAGGGCGTTCTTGTTGCATTTCGACACCGGAGGTGCCGTGCATGGAGACACTCACGCCACACGGCTCGGCCACGCTCGACGTCAGGGCGGAGCTGCGCGCCGCCCTCTCGAACGGGCACCCTCCGGATCTGGCGCTGCTGCGCGCCGCCCCCCGTGAGGAGCTGGCCCAGGCGCTCGCGGATCTGTCGCCGACGGAGCTCGGCCGGCTGGTGACGCGCCTCGGTGATGAGGCGCTCGCCGACATCGTCGCCGAGCTGGACGCATTCGACGCCGCCCGGCTGCTCGGCAAGCTCGGGCGGGCGCAGGCGGCCGACGTCCTCGAAGAGATGGACCCGGACGATGCCGCCGACGTCATGGGCGAGTTCGAGGAGAGCGAGGCCGAGGCCATCCTCCAGGAGATGGAGCAGGAGGAGGCCGAGGATGTCCGCGAGCTGCTGACCTACCCGCCGGAGAGCGCGGCCGGCATCATGACGCCGGACTTCGTCTCGGTCGCGCCGTACCTGACGGCCGACGAGGCGCTGGCCCAGCTCGGGCGGGTGGCGGAAGAGGCCGAGACGATCTACTACGTCTACGTCACGGAGCCGTCGTCGGGCCGGCTGCTCGGCGTGCTCTCGTTGCGGAGCCTGGTCCTCTCGCCGCGCTGGAAGCTCGTCTCCCAACTGATGTACACGGAGGTCACCCGGGTCCGGGCCGACGCGGACCAGGAGACGGCCGCCCGCCTGCTGGACAAGAACAACTACCTGGCGTTGCCGGTGGTGGACGAGCGGGACCGCCTCCTCGGCATCATCACGGCCGACGACGCCGCCGACGTCCTCCTGGAAGAGGCCGGAGAGGACATCGAGCGTCTCGGCGGCTCGCAGCCGCTCGAAGAGCCCTACTTGCGCGCCAGCATCTTCCACCTGTTCCGTAAGAGGGTGCTCTGGCTGCTAGTGCTGTTCGTGGGCGGCGCGTTCACGGGCTCGGTGCTCAACAGCTTTCAGAGCGTGCTCGACCAGGTGGTGGCGCTGACGTTCTTCATCCCGCTGCTGATCGGCATCGGCGGGAATGTCGGCTCGCAGACGGTGACGACGCTGGTCCGCGCGATGGGCGTCGGCGAGGTCCACTTCCGCGACATCTTCCGGGTGTTCTGGCGCGAGGCGGCGGTCGGGCTGCTGCTGGGCGTGGTAATGGGCGGCGTGACGTACGCGCGCGCCTGGGTCCAGGGGTACGGCTTCGAGATCGGCCCGGTGGTGGCGGTGACGGCGCTGTTCATCGTGCTCTGGGCGGCGGCGGTGGCGGCGGTGCTGCCACTCGTGCTCCACCGGCTCAAGATCGACCCGGCGGTCGTCTCGGCGCCGTTCATCAGCACGCTGGTGGACGGGACCGGGCTGTTCATGTACTGCACGATCGCGCAGGTGATGCTCGGGCTGCGGTAGGAGGAACCCCTCACCCCAACCCTCTCCCAGAGGGAGAGGGGATGGGATGCGGTCCGATCACGCGGTTGGCGGGACGAGGCGGATGACGGCCGTCGCCTGGAGGGTCTCTCCGGGCGCGAGGTTGGCGAGGCCGTCCGGATGACCCTCCGGCAGCGACACGCCGCCCGGCATGTGCGTTTGCGGCTCCAGCGAGATCGAGGCCTGGACCGGCGGCGCGAACAGCAGCAGATCGCGGTAGCCGGCGTCCATCGACAGCTCGATGGTCCAGCCCGATTGGTCGCCGATCGGGGCGAGGTCGTACACCCGCGCAACGGCCGGGGACGGCGGGAAATCGGTGCGGCTGGCGTGCATCCGCTCGCCCTGGGGCACGATCGAGATCGGGCCGGAGGGGGCAGGCTCGCGCTCGCCGGACATGCCGGGGCCACCTCCGGGGTTGCGGGCGCGCGTCGAGCGGCCCGGCAGCTCGACCTTGACTCGGGAGCGATCCGGCCCGAGGACGTCGGCGCCGAAGTAGGGATGGAGCCCGAAGGCGAGGGGAGCCGCCTCCGTGCCCTGGTTCTCGGCCCTGAGGACGCTGGTGAGGCCGTCCGACCCGAGCGCGATCTCGTGGCGCAGGCTCACGGTGAACGGATAGCTGGCGGCGCGGGCGGGATCGAGCGCGTCGGGCGCGCGGAGCTCCAGGACGATCCGGTCGGCGTCCTGCTCCACGAAGCGCCACGGTTTGATGTGGGCGAAGCCGTGGATCACGACGTTCGCGCCGTCCGGATCGGTGCCGCCAGGGTAGGTCGGCGGCACGACGTACTCGCGGCCCTGCCACCGGTACGTGCCGCCCCGCATGGCGCCGGGGAACGGGAAGAGGATCGGTAGCCCGTACCGCGAGGGCGTGTCGCGGAGGGCGGCCGGCGACCCGATGTCGAACACCTGGACCCAGCGGCCACCGGCGAGCACCGCGTAGGCCACCGTGTTGCCGCCGATCTCGGGGCAGACCCAGGCGATGCTGCCGCCGTCACTGGAGCGGATGGTGTAGAGGCGCTCGGCGGCGTGCGCCCAGCCGGGCGGTCGCGCCGGGGCGGGGACGTTGGGCGCGCGCTGTTCTGCCATCAGACGCCCACCGTCGCCGGAATCTTCGCCGTCAGCAACGGTGCAAGGTCCGTGAGGATCAGGTCAAGCTCGCGGCTGGCGGTCTCGTCGAGGGTCGGCGACCCCGGGGCGCGCGACTTCGGGCAGGCGATGATACCTCTACGGTAGAGCACTTCCTTGTAGACCACGAACGAGTACATCGCCTCGATGTTCAGGAGCGGCAGCAATTCGCGGAAGAGGCGGCGCGACTCCGCTTGGTCGCCGGACTCCAGCGCGTTCCACACCGCGACGTGCGCATCCGTGACCTCGCAGGCCGGCATCGTGCCGCAGGCGCCTCTGGCGTACTCGTCGAGCAGGTAGCGGCCGGCCATGCCGCCCATCATCCCCTTGAGGGCGTCGCCGGCCAGGCTCTTGACCTGGGTCATCACCTGGGGCGCCAGGGCGGTCTCCTCCTTGAGATACTCGACGCCGGGTATCTCGCGGAGCAGTCGCGCCAGCAGGGCGGGCGCCATCGGGGTGCCCATCGGCGCGACGTAATCCTGGATCCAGACCGGCACGCCGGCCGCCGCGGCGACCGCGCCGTAGAACTCGACGATCTCATCGGGGCCGGGGTGGCGGACGTACGGCGGCATCGCCATGACCGAGTCGGCGCCGGCCCGGCCGGCGTGCCGTGCCATCTCGACGGCGACCCGGGTGGACGAGCCGCTGACGCCCGCGACGACGGGCACGCGGCCGTTCGTCTGCTCGACGACCGTCTCGACGACCGTCTTGCGCTCGCCCTCGGTCAGGGTGAAGAACTCGCTGGCGTTGACGGGTGCCACGACGCCGCCGGCGCCCGCCTGGATGCAGAATTCGCCGCAGCGCCGCAGCGACGGGATGTCGAGGTCGCCGTCTGGCGTGAACGGGGTGACGGGGATCGCGAAGATCCCGCGAAACGGTTGTGTGCTACTCATGGGGAAGCTTTCTCTCGGGCTCCCCCTCCCCCGCGAACGGGGGAGGGGGGCGGGGGCCATGGGGTAGGGGCCCCATGGTAGGCGTGATTGGGGGACGCGACTCACAGCAGGTGCTGCCGGAGCTTCGCCTCGTCGAACTCGATGCCCAGGCCGGGGCCGTCGGGCACGCGCAGGATACCGCCTTCGGGACGGAGCGGGCGCGTCAGCAGGACATCGCCGATCGGATTGGGGGTCGAGGAGAACTCGAAGATCAGGAAGTTGGCCGAGGCTGCCCCGAGGTGCGCCGCTGCCGCGACGTGGACCGAAGTGCCCATGCTGACGTGGGCGGCCCAGCGGACGTTATGGAGGTCCGCCACCGTGGCGATCTTGCGGCCCTCGGTGATGCCGCCGGCCCGGCAGATGTCCGGCAGGATCAGGTCGACGGCCTTCTGGCGCAGCCGTTCCTCGAACTGCCAGCGGGTACATTCGGTCTCGCCGGCGGCGATGGGCATCTCCAGCGCCGCCGAGAGCGCGACGTACCCCTCGACGTCCTCGGGCGGCAGCGGGTCTTCGAGCCAGCGCACGCCCCTCCGCTGGAGCTCGCGCCCGACGTAGAGCGCGGTGTGGCTGGCGTAGGCGCCGTGGGCGTCCACCAGGACGTCGGCGCGGCCGTCGACCGCCTGGATCAGCGCGGCGACGGCCCCCAGATCCTCGTCCAGGCTGCCCCGCCCGATGGATGCCTTCATGGCGGTGTAGCCGTCGGCGATGAAGCGCTCGGCGCTGGCGGCGCGCTCCTCGACGGTGGCGCCGGGCACCCCGGAGGCATAGGCGGGCAACGTCGTGGTGAATGGGCCGCCGAGCAGGCGGTAGGCCGGCAGCCCGACGAGCTTGCCGGCCAGATCCCAAAGGGCGATGTCGACGCCGGCGATCGCCTCCAATTGGTAGCCGGCGACGTGGCCCCGCAGGCGCATGCTGCCGTACATCCGCTCCCAGAGCATCTCGATCGCCAGCGGGTCCTCGCCGATCAGGAGGGGCGCCAACACGTCCTGGACGACGGCGACGGTGGCCCGTGGGCCGAGCGGGGCGTGGCCCTCGCCCCAGCCGACGGTGCCGTCCTCGGCGGTGATCTTGACGAGGCACGACTGGGCCTGGGGCGGGTAGGCGCAGATGTGGCGGTCGCCGATCTCGGCGAGGGCGCGGCGACGCGTCGGGCCGGCGTCCGCTGGGGGGCGCAGCCCCGCCCCGCCGACGTAGTCCTTGTCGCCGACGATGACCCAGGCCTCGACGGCGGCGATGCGAGCGGTCGGTCCGGTTCGCTCAACAGCACTCATGGCGACATCGTACACTTGGAGCATGGCCGACGAGTCGCCCGCCCGGATCACGCGCGTCAAGCTGAAGAACTACAAGAGCATCGTCTCGTGCGATGTGGAGCTTCGGCCGCTCACGATTTTGGTCGGCCCGAACGGCTCGGGCAAGAGCAACTTCGTCGATGCCCTGCGCTTCGTCTCCGAGGCGCTGACGGTTGGCCTGGAGCAGGCGATCCGCAACCGGGGAAATATCTTCCAGATTCTTGCCGAAGCGAGTTGGCCGGGAACTGCCACATTCTCGGTGGAACTCGATTTCAAGCTCGCTTCGGGAGTGTCAGGTCAGTATTCCCTGACAATCGGTGCGCTATCCGAAGACGGAGACTTCACCGTTCAAGGCGAGGGCCTGATCCTGGATGACGGCGTCCGACCCGTCGGTGCACGACTGTTTTCAGTCGAAGAAGATGGCTTGACGTCGGTGTGGCGTGCGTCGCGTGGCGGTGATTCTGTGTCCTCAGTTCGCGGCAGAGCCTCCGACGTTGAAGAACGGTGGTCTCCGCAGACCCTGTTCTTGGTCACCTACGCCGGGCATTCGGCGGCACGGCCTGTGTTCGACCTCTTGACCTCAATGGCGTTCTACAACCCCACTCCGTTGACCATGCGGATCCCCAGAGAGCGCGAGCCTGGTGTCCGTCTCTCACCTGACGGCGAGAACGTCGCGAGCGTACTGCGGCGGATAGAGGCAACGAAGCCAGAGACCTTCTGGCGAATCACTCAGTATCTCTCCAGGGTGCTCCCGGGCTTGGAAACAGTCTCCGGTCGCGATCTCGGTGGATACGACTCAATCGAGTTCCGGCAGCGTCTGGCCGGACGAGATGTCCCGTGTACGTTTGCACCGAGGCAGATGTCAGATGGAACGCTGAGAGCGCTCGGTATCCTCGTTGCGCTTTTCCAGGGGCGTATGGGCGGAAAGTCGGCAGTCTCGTTGATTGGGATCGAGGAGCCAGAAGCAGGACTGCACCCGGCAGTGGGTGGGGCGATGCTCAATGCATTGATCGACGCCAGTGAGTCAACGCAGCTTTTGGTAACCACCCACAGCGCCGACCTGCTGGACAATGACGACGTCGATGTGGAGAGCCTGTTGGCCGTCGTGGCCGAAGACGGCGTGACCCAGATTGGCCCGGTCGATGAGGTAGGACGCTCACTCCTTCGAGATAGGCTTTACACTGCTGGTGAACTGCTTCACTTTGATCAACTTCGTCCCGCTGTCGACGGAAGCGAATCGTCGACGGAGCCCGAGGTCGGCCACCCGTCCCCGGTGTCGCGATAGAACGACGCTGTGGAGATCGCGTGCATCGTCGAGGGCGACGGCGAGGCAAACGCCGTACCTCTGCTCGTGCGTCGGATCATCGAAGAACACGATCCGACGATTTACGTGAACGTCTTCACAGCCATCGTGTTCCACGGCGAGAGCAAGTTTCGGCGCCCGACAGAACTCGCCAGGGCAGTTGAAACAGCCGCGCGCCGCACCGGAGGCTCTGGAGCGATCTTGGTGCTCCTTGATAGTGAGGGGGACTGTCCCGCTCAGTTAGGACCGAGCCTACTCGCGCAAGCCATCGCAGTCCGAGGGGACGTGCCGATCGCCGTCGTCGCGGCCAATCGGGAGTTTGAGGCCTGGTTTCTGGCTGCGGCCGTATCGTTGCATGGACACCGGGGTCTTGCTGACGATCTGGATGCGCCGCCCGACTGTGAGGGAGTTCAGGACGCGAAGGGCTGGCTCCGCAGCCGTATGAGAGCCAAAGAGCCATATAGTCCGACGTCACATCAGGCGTCGTTCAGCGCGGCGATCGATCTGGAGCTGGCACGGCAGCGGGCGCCGTCGTTCGACAAGCTGTGCCGGGACGTGCAACGCCTGGTCGATGAGCTGCGCGCGAGCGAAAGCGGAATTTGAGGAAGCCACAGGCCAACATGGCCGCTACGCGCGGGTGCTGTGCGGGAGCGTGATGTGGAACGTGCTGCCTACGCCCGGCTCGCTGGTCACGCTGACCTCGCCGCCGTGCGCCCGGACGATCCGGTCGACGATCGCCAGGCCCAGGCCCATGCCGGTCGGGCCGCCCCCCGAGCGCCCTTCCACGCGGTAGAAGCGGTGGAAGATGAATGGCAGGCTCTCTGGCGGGATCCCCTGACCGGTGTCGTGGACCTCCAGGTGGTGGCCCGACTGATCCGACCAGACCCGCACGCCCACCGACCCGGCGCGCGGGGTGTGCTTCAGCGCGTTCTCCACCAGGTTGCCCGCCGCCTGGACCAGCCGCTCGTGGTCGCCGTGAACGATTGGCGAGCCGTCGGCGACCAGCTCCAGTGTGACCTGGCGCCACGATGCCTCGGCCGTCCACTCGGCGACGGCCTGCTGCGCGACGCCGACCAGCGGCACCGGGGCCCGCTCGATCGCCAGCCGTCCGCCCTCCAGGCGCGCCAGCTCCAGCAGATCGTCCGCGAGGCGCCCGAGCCGGCGGGTGTGCCCGACCAGTCCCGTGACCAGGCGCTCGCGCAGGGCCGGCTCGGCGTCGGCCCCCCGCTCTAACGCCAGGGCGGCCGTCTGCATGGCGCTCGCGAGCGCGTGCAGCTCGTGCGAGACGTCCGAGGCGAACTCCCGGCGGGCGACCTCGTACTCGTGCAGGCGCGCCGCCGTCTGGTTGAACGCCTCGACCAGCTCGCCGACCTCGCCGCGCGTCTTGAGGTCCAGCTGCTGGTCCAGCTCGCCGGCCGCCAGGCCACGCGTCGCGTGGCTCAGCGCTCGGATCGGCGTCGTGATCGCGCCGGCGAGGCCCGCCGAGAGCGCGGCAGCGATGGCGACCGTTACCACGGCGCCGACCGCGATCCCGATGTTGATCTGGCGAATCGTCGCCTCGATGTCGCGAAGAGTGTACGCCAGCCGGATCGCGCCGACGACCCGCTCCTGCCAGACGATCGGGAGCGCCACGTACAGCACCTCGCTCTCCGGGCCGGAGCGCGGCAGGACTACGCTGACCGTCTGCCCCGCGAGGGCGGTCGCCAGCCCGACCTCGTCGTTGCGCCGGCCCAGCCCCTCGCGCTGCTCGATCTCGGTGGCGCCGACGAGGCTCCCGAGCGCATCCACGACGAGGCCACGAGCCGTCGTCTCGTTGTCGATCAGCACCAGCGCCCGCGCGACGGTGCGTTGATCGCCGCTCGCCAGGTCTTCCGCGACCTGGCCGGCGATGAGCCCGGCCTGCGAGACCAGATCCTGGGCCAGGCGGTTGACCAGCAGCCGCTCGATCGTGCCGGCGATCATGACGGCGAAGACGACCACGGCCACGAGCGTGAGGCCGCCGAACGTGACCGTCAGGCGTGCCCGCAGGCCGTCCGGCGACCAGAACGGCCAGCCGACGCGCGGCGCACGGAGCAGCCGACGCAGCGGCGCGCGTTCAGGCGTCCGGTGGCGCTTCGAGGCGGTAGCCGACCCCGCGTACGGTGTGGATGTAGGCGGGTCGGTCCGGGTCCGGCTCGATCTTCTTACGAAGCGACCGAATGTAGACGTCCAGCGCTCGCTCGTCGCCATAGAACCTCGGGCCCCAGATCGTATCGAAGAGATACCGCCGCGGGAGCGCCATGCCGGCGCGCTCGGCGAGCAGGAGCAGCAGGTCGAGCTCGCGGGCGGACAGGTGGATCTGCTGCCCTGCCATGGTAACGGTTCGAGCGTCGCGGTTGATCCGCAGCTCGCCCACCACCAGCTCGCCGGCGATGGTCGGCCCGCCGACCGACTGCTGGGCGCGCCGCAGACCGGCGCGGATCCGGGCCAGCAGCTCGCTCGACGAGAACGGCTTGATGACGTAGTCGTCCGCGCCGGCATCGAGGCCGATGACCTTGTCGGCCTCCTGGCGACGGGCCGTCAGCACGATCACCGGCCCGTTCCAGAATCCACGCAGGCGCCGGCAGACCTCCACGCCGTTCAAGTCCGGCAGGCCCACGTCCAGGAGCACGAGGTCCGGCGGGCTCGTCCGCACGATGTCGAGCGCGTCAGACCCCGTCCCGGCCACGGCGACGTCGTACCCCTCCTGCTGGAGGAGGAATCCCAACGAATCGGTCAGCAACGGGTCGTCGTCGACGATCAGGAGCCGTCTATCCATCGACCGCACCAGCCCTTCCGCCCGGCGGTCAGCGGGCCGCCCGGATCGGAGTCTCCGAGTGGCCGATGCCGGTCGGGTTGAACCCGAGCACGACCAGGATAAACGGGCGGCGTCGCAAACTGCCCGTCCCAGCCCCGGATCCGCGCGGCGACGGCCGATCCGCTGCCCGCGGGCCTAGCTCGGCGGGGTGGTGATCGTCACCGTCTGCGCCACGAGGATGTCGCCGTCAGGCGCTCCAGCGGCAAAGACGCGGAGGCCCGGCTTGATCTCGGCAAACGTCGACGGCTGCGGCTTGACGATCCTGGTATCCGGGGGGACGATGAGCGTCGCCTTCTCACCCCCGAGATCGACGGTCAGCGTGGTGCCGTCGAAGGAGACGATCGACGCATTGGTCATGATGTTGCCGGCCTGCGCGCCGGTCATCGGGAACTGGCTCGGCTTCGGCGGAATGCCCGGCGGGAAGAACTGGATGCTCACCGCCGTCCCGTCGGGTTTCCCGGTCACGCCGACCATCGACCCGGCAACCAGATCGCTCAGTGTGCCGATCCCGTACTTCAGGATGACCGCGTTGTCGGCGACACGGACCTTGCGCACCCCGGTATTCGTGGTGAGCGTCAACGTGCGACCGTCAACGCTGTCGACGTCGCCGTTCGCGGTCGGCCCGGCGGCGGCGGCCGGCGACGGCGATGCGCCCGGACTCGCGACAGGGCTGGCGACGGCGGGCGAGGGGGCAGTGGCCGGCGACGCGGCGACAGCCGGCGACGCGGCGACAGCCGGCGACGCGGCTGCCGGGGCGGTCGGCTTCGCCCCCTCAGTCGGCGTGGTCTCGGTCTTCGGCGCGGCGGCTGGAGTCGACGGCGCCCCACCGCAGGCGGCCAGCACGAGCGATGTCGAGGCGAACAGCGCAAGCAGCGTGCGACGAGTGGCGAGCCTCACCATGAGCTTCTCCTCTGCGGGCGTCTCCTCCGGGCGGCGCGGACGCGCCCGCCGGCCTCGGCCGGGGGCTCGCGGTCGCCAGATCGCCGAGGCACCGCAACGCTGAGGCATGCCATCGGTCCTAAAGGTGATACGTCAGAGCCGGTGGATCGGATGCGTGGGTGCGAGCGCCCGACGCGGCCGACCCGTACCCGCCGGGCCTCGTGGCTATCCGCCGTCGGCGAGGCGCACGCGGGCCGGCCGACGCGAGGTCACCAGCCCGGTGTTGAGTCCGAACCAGTGCATCTCGCCGAAATAGCGGCCGTGCTCGATCTTCATGCAGCGATCCATCACCACGTCCAGGCCGGCCGCCGTGGCCTTCTCGGCGGCCTCCGGCGAGATCACGCCGAACTGGAGCCAGAGCGCCTTCGCGCCGATCTTCGCGGCCTCCTCGGCGATGGCCGGGGCGGCCGACGGCGCCCGGAACACGTCCACGACGTCGACCGGGAACGGGATGGCCGCCAGGGTCGGGTACGAAGTCTCGCCGAGGATCTCGTCGGCGGTCGGGTTGACCGGTACGATCCGGTACCCCCGGTACTGGAGATACTGCCCCACGAAGAAGCTGGGGCGCAGCCGGTTCGGCGAGAGGCCGACCATCGCGATCGTCCTCGCGTAGCCGTACACCTTGCGGATCGTCCGCGGGTCCTGGAACCGCGGATCGACGGCGAGAGCGGCGGGCTCTGGGTTCTCGGTTCTGGGTTCTGGGGGCGCGCTGCCTGTCTCCCGACCCTTGACTCCCGACTTCTCGCCCCTCGCCCCTCGCCCCTCGCCCCTCATCTCACCGCCTCCGCTGTGCTCGCCGATGTCGGAGTGCTCTGCGACGCCCGCAGCGCCTGGTCCAGGTCCCAGAGGATGTCGTCGA
>Ga0075420_100000367_pt1 | contig 34965 bp, 28 predicted proteins | sample SoiMetdeltSBSDD4_FD_75296 | JGI IMG/M metagenome (GOLD analysis project Ga0075420, IMG submission 75296) | Bulk soil microbial communities from a Populus tree surrounding site in Tennessee, USA - Soil MetaG P. deltoides SBSDD4 | ecosystem: Environmental > Terrestrial > Soil > Tree plantation...
GCCGGCTCGGGAGCTTCCCGGCCGGCCGACGCTCTTTCTCAGTCCGTCCCGTCGGACCTGGGGCCGGTGCTATGTGGTTCCGGACCGGAGTACTCCCGCGGTGACCGGCGGCCGCCTGGCGGTGGGCCGTCCAGCGGTGAGCCGTCCAGCGCCGGGCGGGACCTGGTCCGGGGCGTGCTCTCGGGCAACAGCCCGTCGAGTGGCGGGGTTTCGGGCGGCGGCCTGTCGGGTGGCGGGGTTTCGGACGGCGGGCTTTTGGGCGGATCTATCTCCCAAGACGGCGGACCTACCCGCCAGGCGGCTGCCGGCGGAGCGGTACCTGCCGCGTTGCTCCCGGTGGCTCAGCGGTTGTTTGGGGACCGGCTGCCAGCCGCACGCCGCTATGCTGACCTGCTGGCGACCGAGGGCGTGCTGCGCGGTCTGGTCGGTCCCCGGGAGGCCTGCCGGGTCTGGGAACGGCACCTACTTAACTGCGCCGTGGTCGCTGAGCTGGTCCCGTACGGGGCATCAGTCGTAGATGTGGGGTCTGGCGCTGGTTTGCCCGGCATTGTGCTTGCGATCGCCCGTTCCGATCTCGCCGTGACGCTGGTCGAGCCGCTGGCCCGGCGCACTGCTTTCTTGACCGAGGCGGTAGCCACGCTCGGCCTGGGTGCTGAGGTGACGGTTGTGCGCAGCCGGGCGGAGGATCTGGCCAGGCCGGGTCGGGGTGCGGCCGGCGTGCCGCCTGCGGACGTGGTGACCGCCAGGGCGGTCGCCCCGCTCGACAAGCTGGTGGGGTGGTGCCTGCCGCTAGCCACCATCGGTGGTCGGCTACTGGCGATCAAGGGTGCTTCCGCTCCCGACGAGGTGGCCGCCCACCGGGACAGGATCGTACGACTCGGCGGGGCGGAACCCACTGTGCGGCAGTGCGGCCTCGCCGTGCTCGACATCCCGACGACCGTTGTCGAGGTCGTCCGCCTGCGGGGGGCGCAGGCCGCCGGTCGGCAGCTCGGCCGGCGCGGTCGGGGTAGGTCTGGCTGAGTGCCGTGGTGACCGACCGGTCGGTGGGCACTCGACCCTCCGGCGGTGGTCGGCCGGCGTGCCGGGCGCGACGGGCGGCCGGTGGTCAGCCGGATCCTCCCGTCGCCGGCCAGCCGGGTCCTTCCGTAGCCGGCCAGCTAGCAGGATCTATCTGTCTGGACCGCGGCCCGGCCGTACCGCGGTCCCGTCGGGTAGCCGGTTCAGCGGTAGGCATAGAGCCCTTCGTCGAGGTTTGCGGTATCCCCGCTTCGTAGGGCCGGTAACGCCTGTTGCAGGGCGAAGGTCGCCTGGACCCGCCTGGCCTGGCTGAGCGTTGCCTCGACGTCACCAGTGCTCCGGGCGGCCTGAGCGGCTACGGTCCAGCCATATGTGGCGGCGATTGAAGCGACGTCGTTGGATGGACTGCCCACGAAGAGCCCGTCCCAGTCGATGACGCCTGCCAGTCGCAACGGTGGGCCCGGGTCCCACAGCAGGTTGTCGCCGCCCAGGTCGCCGTGGACCAGGACCGGTGTTCTCGGTGGCGGCAGAGCGAGCACCTGGTCTAGTTCGTGTCGTGCGCGTCGGCGTCCGCTCGCGGACATCAGGGGAAACAGCTCCTGCTCGACATCGAAGGCGAAGCCGGCCCACCGGTTCAGCGCGGGCCTGCCGACCAGATGACCCACCTGCCCGGTCGCACCCGCCAGCGCGGCAAGGACCCGGCCGAGCTCGGCGCCCAGACGGTCGGGCCAGACGCGGGCACCACCGCCCGCCAAGGGCTCGCCGGGTACTCGGGTGGTCGCCAGATAGCAGCGGCCGACAGGCTCGTCAAGGTTCGGCGGAGCCAACGGTGCGGGCACCGCGAACCCGAGGTTCTGTGCGGCCAGAGCCGCCAGTACGGTCGCGCGGCGGTGCAGCAGCGTTCGGGATGCCTCGTGCCGCGGGAAGCGGTAGGCGGTCGTCGCGGTCAGCACGACGTCGTGGAACTGTCCCCGGCGCAGCACGACCATACCGTTGCCGGGGAGCTCATGCCGCTCGCGAACCACGGCCACGTACCTGGCGAGGTCCATCGGGTCCATTGTGTCCATGCCTGGTCACGCTCTCCGTTGTCGCCCAGCCCAGCATCGATCCCCGTGTTCCTCAAGTGGCTACACGCCTGTACGAGTGGCCGCTTTTCTGCGAGTGGCCGCCTGCGCGGGTCGCGTCTGGCCGCCACAACAGGCCGTACCCGGGGAGGTCGTTCTGGCCGCGCCGGACAGGCGTTAGCTGGGCTGCTGCACCGGACCGGGTAAGTGGGATCAACCAGCTCGTCGCGTCGCCGTTCTGCCGACCAGGTCAACGTCTATGACATCGGGGAAGCGCAGCTCCTCCCAGAAATGCGCCGGACCTGGCTCGAGCCGTACCAGACCAACCAGCCAGATGGTCAGGGCCAAGCCGTGGGTTCCGATCACCAGGGCGCGGTTCCGTGCCTTTGCTGGCACCGCATGCCGGGATACCGCCGCACTGAAACGGGCGGCTACCAGCGCATGCTCCTCCCAGCCGTGATGGCGGACGCCCTCCACATAGGAGCGAGCCGTCAACCGGTAGTCGCGGCCGCCGGACCACAGATGGGGACGGCGGACCTCACCGAACCCGGGATCGGTAGCCACAGTGGAACTGCCGGCGAGCTCCTGCAACGTCTGGATCGCCTTTGGCTCATGCTGGCGACGAGGTACGCCGGCTCGGCCACCAGCGACCGTAGCGACCGTGCCGCAGCCCGGCCCTCGGCACCGAGCTGCCAACGTTCGGTCCTCACTTCGGGCTCCAGTTCGGGGAGCGCGTGGCGGACGAGCACCAGCCGGTCGACATCGACCATGGTCGTGCACACTACCAACGGCGATCCGCCACCGGCGCGGGCTGGTCCGGTGCCTTCTGTGCCGGGCATGGTGCTGTCCCGTTTCCCTTCAGGGGCTGGAGAACCCGACCCCGGTCCGGCGTCCACATCAGTCGACCACCGCTCTATGCCGATGGTCGACGCGGTCGAGCGCCTCGCGGCTCTCTGTCGCGCCGGTACCGAGACCCGGCTCCGTCGGGTTGCGTACCGTCCTGGCCGGCCGGCAGGCCGTACGTCTGGGCGGGTTCTCTCTCGGCCGGGTTGTTGCCGGCGTGACGGTGATGGCAGTCATGCGAGTAGCGACCATCGCCGACGACGTCGATATCACGGTAAGGCAGAGGCCGGCCGGGTGGCTGCGCCGTCCGTGCTGCCCGCGTACGACCGCTGAAGTCGCAGCCGACCAGTGCCACGCGGCCCACAGACCCGTCAGTGACGCGCGTTAACCAACCGGGTACGCGCCGACCGCGTAACCCGGACGTTTACCCGCTGTTCGGTCTTTCTTCCATACCTGTCGGCATCGACGGCCGTGTCGTATGCGACATGCGCAGCGCGGCCCGTGCGTCGAGTCGTAGGCTGACCGCGCGTCGTTCATGTGGGCGGCGATACACGTCCGACCGAAGCGGGTAGGGAAGAGACGGTGCAGACCAATGGCGTCGACGACGCGCGTGTGCTGAGAGCGAGCCAGCATGGCGGCAATGTTTCACGTGAAACGCTGTACGAGGGCTGGGTAGTTGGGGGAAGAGACGAGCCGCAGCCGGTACCACAACCCATACTGGGAACAGGGTTCGCGGCCAACGGCTCGGTACCGATCGAGACCGCGCCGACGGCGGCGTATCCGATCATCACACCGCGATCGCAAGTCGACCACTCGGCCGGCGGCCCACGTCGCTCGTCGCGCCCGGCCCCTACTCCCCCATCCCACCCCATGACGCCCCTCCTCGAGACGGAAGATGCCGTGGCTGAAGAGTCTTCGTTGTCGGGTGCGGAGCCGCGTCCGGCGGAAGCTGGCTTGCCCGATGTGACTGACAGATACCCGGAGGAACCGCCGGCTCAGCGGGTGCCCGATGATCCGCCGCTGGCCCAGGAGGCGCGACGGGCGGTCGAGATCCTGAACCCGAGCGGTGAGATCCGCATGCCACGCCCGCCCAAGTGCCGGATCATCTGTGTCGCCAACCAGAAGGGCGGCGTAGGGAAGACGACGACCACGGTTAACATCGCCGTCGCGCTGGCTCTGCATGGGAACCGGGTGCTCGTCATCGACCTCGACCCGCAAGGAAACGCCTCCACCGGGCTCAACGTGCCACACCACTCCGGGGTGCCGGACGTCTACAGCTGCTTGATTGATAGCGCCCCCCTCTCCGATGTGACCCAGCCGGTGGAGGGCATCCCCAGCCTCAGATGCGTACCGGCCACCATCCACCTGGCCGGTGCCGAGATCGAGCTGGTGTCCGTGGTCGCCAGGGAGTCACGCCTACGCCGGGCGCTCGACGCCTCCCCCGAGGTGTACGACTACATCTTCATCGACTGCCCACCGTCGCTCGGGTTGCTTACGGTCAACGCGCTCGTGGCGGCGGAGGAGGTGATGATCCCGATCCAGTGCGAGTACTACGCCCTTGAAGGCGTACAGGCGCTGACCGACAACATCGGGCGGGTGAAGTCCTTCCTCAACCCGACACTGGACATCTCAACGGTGCTCCTGACCATGTACGACCGGCGTACCCGCCTGGCGGATGCGGTCGAACAGGACGTGCGGGGTTTCTTCGGTGACAAGGTGCTGCAGGCAGTCATCCCCCGTAACGTGCGCGTGTCCGAAGCGCCCAGCTACAACCAGTCGGTGATGACATACGACCCGGGATCACGGGGCGCAATGAGCTACTTCGAGGCCGCCCAGGAGCTCGCCGAGCGCGGCGCTCGGGTGGGAGGTCAGGAATGACGACCCGTCCCCGGGGTGGACTAGGCCGCGGCCTCGGTGCCCTGATCCCCACCGGCCCGGCTGCACCCGCGGCACCGGATACCTCGGCAGACAGCCCAGTACGAGCCATGCCCTCGACGTCGCCGGCTCCGACAACGCGGTACGCAACGGCGCCTACCGAAACGCTCCCGACCGAGCGGGTGGATGGTGCGCCTCCCCGCCTGAGTACGCCGGAGGTGGCAGGCCTCGCACCTGTGCCCGGGGCCCGGTTCGCCGAGTTGCCAGTCTCCGCTATCACGCCGAACCCCAAGCAGCCCCGGCAGGTCTTCGACGAGGAGGCCCTGGAGGAGCTGAAGACGTCGATCGGCGAGGTCGGGTTGCTCCAACCGATCGTGGTACGCGAGATCGGTGCGGAGAAGTACGAGATTGTCATGGGCGAACGGCGGTGGCGTGCATGCCAGGCCGTTGGCCGCGAAGTCATCCCGGCCATCGTGCGGGACACCGACGACGAGGCAATGCTCCGGGACGCCCTCCTCGAGAACATCCACCGGGTGGACCTCAACCCGCTGGAGGAGGCAGCCGCGTACCAGCAGCTGCTCGATGAGTTCGGGGCGACACACGATGAGCTCGCGCGGCGGATCGGCCGGAGCCGGCCTCAGATCTCGAACACCATCCGCCTGTTGAACCTGCCTGCGACAGTCCAGCGCCGGGTTGCGGCGGGCGTCCTCTCCGCCGGCCACGCCCGGGCACTGCTCTCCCTTGATGACACCGAGGCCCAAGAGGAGCTGGCGCACCGGATCGTGGCCGAAGGCATGTCGGTACGGGCGACTGAGGAGGCCGTGTCACTGGCGATGTCCGACGGGACGGCGAGGAAACCGGCTGCGGCCAAGCGTCGGCCCAAGCCCCACTCTCCTGCGCTGGCCGATCTCGCCGATCGGCTGTCGGACCGGTTCGACACCCGGGTCAAGCTGGATATCGGCCGGAGCAAGGGGAAGATCGTGATCGAGTTCGCGACGGTCGACGACCTTGAGCGGATCGTCGGCATCATCGGAGTCGAGGGGCGTGCTCCGCGCGGATAACCAGAGCTAGCCGACGGCCCGCTTTCTCGCCTGGCGAGGAGCGGGCCGTTTCGTTGGTTCGAGCGTGGTCTCCCTACGCACCTTGCTCGCGTTCTGTTGGGGAAAGGGTTCAGGGGGAGCCACCAGCGGAATGACGCATGTGGCCTAGCGAGCACGGGCCTGGTACGGGTCGGGATCTGCAGGTTCGAGGTGGGCCTGGCTTCGTTCCGCTACGGCCGCGCTGTCTCAGCTGCTGACGACCGGGGTTGTGTTCAGGACGGCTACCGGAGGTTCGGTGGGGCCCATGCGCTGGTGGCTCAGGCGGTACGCCAGCGTCTTGCCGAGGAGCTGTTGGGAAAACGATCTTGTTTGGATTTCCACAAGCGTTGTCCACAGGCACCCCTGGTTCTAGGTGAAACCCCCGGTGGGAGGGGGTGTGGAGCCTGTGGATAACTTGCGTGGACGACCGTTGTTTCACGTGAAACAACGATCGACGGACTGGGGAAGATGGTGTGGGCCTGCGGATGGTGGGGCGCTGCGTGCCTTCTCGGCGGCGTATGAGGATCTCGGCGGGGCTCTGGGTGGCCGAACCAGGGCTTGCTGATGCGGGTTCCGCGAAGGTCGGATGAGTAGGCGGCCCAGGCCGGATCTAGGGCCGATCGCTCGCCCTGCGGCTCCATAGCGTCGGTGAGGGCCGGCGGCCCTAGACGGGCATGGAGAGGCGTCACGGCTCCAGCGGTGGCGGTTCCCTGGCTCCCTCGGCAGGCGCCTGATGGGCCAGCGGCAACGAGACCAATGACGGGCTCGAAGGAGGACTCGGCCGGAGCGCCTGCGAGATCGGCGGATCTTTGGGCGGCGAGGGCAGGCCGAGCGAGGAGAGGAGAGCTGAGGCGGGCAGGGGTGAGGCGGGCAGGGGAGCACCGCATTGGCTGAGCCAGTTCGCGGGTTAGCCCGTAGCGAAAGCCGTCAGTGGTGGTTAACCGCTAAGCCGACCGCCGTGCTGGCGTCAGGTGGACAGGTGACGGTTGGTGTTCACGGCCGGTTGGGAACGCCAGGCGCGTGCTGTCTCTGTCCGGGAGCGAGACGATCGTGTCGAGGCCGTCCTCGTCGGAAGGAGGCAAGCCAGAGGCCTTGAGGGCCGATCGAGCTACCGACGGAAGCTACGGCGGGCGTCCTGTCCGCGGGGAATGAGCTTGCCCATCAGGGGCCGGCTGGTGGTGCGGTTCGGTGTCAAGTCGAGCCGTGGATAGTGAGTCTGCAACTCTGCTCCAGGCGTCTGCTTGCTGGGCCCGGGCCGGCCCCTTTCGCGCTCGCGGCACGCGCCAGTCGGACCAGGTGTGTGGGCACAACCAAGACCGGTGCCCGCTAGTTCACCGAGTAGAGCCTCCCCGTGTCGTCGTGTGCGAGGAAGGCAGGGAGGTAACCGCCGTTGTGGAGGTCCGAGCAATCGCGCGGAGGGCCGCCGGTTTCACGTGAAACGTTGCCGGTCGGCGGCTACGGGCGCCGACGCCGTGAGGCGGCCCGGGACGGGCCGTCCGCCCTCCGGTTTAGATGGATCGACGGTGGAGCGCCGGACTTCATGGTCGTGAGTCCCAGGCGGTCGGCACGACGAGTAGTGGTGGAGACCTGCAACCCGCACAAGGCGCATCCGCAACAGGCAGGCTCCCCGAAGAGAGCCCGAAGAGAACCCGGAAGAGAACCGGATCGTTGGACGGAGACGAACCGCTGGAAACAACACGGCGGCTGTCGACAGACGACACGGATACTCGGTGCCACTGGGTGGGTTGCCGCGTAGACCGTGAGCCTCGCCGTGCCGCACCGCCGGGGAGGGACAGCCCGGGCGAGTCTCGGCTAGGGTCTGAGCGTGCCTGAAACCCGTCGCCAGCTCCCTGATTTTGCTGCATGGCCATCGTTCCCTTTTGAGGGCGACCTGAAAGTCAAGACACTGGAAGAACCGGCCGCCGTGGAGCCTGCCCGCAAGGGCGAGGATCCCGCCGAGTGCTCGGCGTGCGCTGCCCCTGATGATGCGTACATCTACGTGAACGAGCGATGGCGGGTGCGGGCGATGGATCGGCCCAGCGGTCTGCCGATGGTTCTCATCCTGGAGTCCCGTTCGCACCTCGACCTGGGCGACCTGCCGAACATGCTCGCCGCCGAGCTGGGCGTGATGACGGTACGGCTGGAGCGCGCCGTCCGTTCGCTCGACGGGGTTGCGCGGGTCCATGTGAACCGGTGGGGTGACGGATCGGCTCACCTACACATGTGGTTCCTAGCGCGTCCCTATGGGCGGCTCCAGCTTCGTGGCACGTTCCTTCCACTGTGGGACGACATCCTGCCGCCGATTCCTGAGACACAGTGGCAGGAGAACCTCGCCTTGGTGGCTGCGTGGCTCGCCGAGTTCGGCGGTACACCGCTCGCCCAGCCACCCCGCATCGACTGGCGGTCGCCCAGCACGTTCGCTACGGCGGCGCCTCCCGAGGCTGCTACGCCCGCCGAGGCTACTGCGCCCGCCGGGGCTGCCACGACGGGCGGGGCCGCTACGCCCGCCGGGGCTGCTGCGTCCGCCAGAGTTCCGGCGCCGGCCGAGGCTCCCCCGCCGGTCGAAGCTCCTGCGAGGGTCGAAGCCACCGCGCCGGTCCAGCCAGAAGGCGCAAGCCGAACGGAGAACGCGGGACAGGTCGAGACCAGCGACCGGGCTGGAAGGGGCGACCAGGTCTGGCGCTCGCCGCCCGGCCGCTAGTCCAAGCGAGCTGCGGGTCCGCGAGGCGCGGAGCGCCGGAGCGCCTAGGCGTCACAACAAAGCCGAAGACACGACGGTTCCGAAGACACGACGTTCCGAGCCACGGCGAGCCGAAACCACGAGCCGGGTCAACGAGGGTTCGAGGACACGACGGTTCCGAGGAAATGGGCCGAGGGCGCGGCGCCGCAGCTCCCAACCACCCAACACATTGGACAGCCTCAAGCCCCGCACGGTGACTGCGGGACTACCAGGACAGAGGTACGCCCGCCGGCGAGTCCGGTCTCACCGGCGGGCGGCCGCCCTCGCGGCCAGTGTGACGAGGAGCTTCCCTAGGTCCAGCCCGGCCGCTTGCACAGCCATCGGTAGGAGCGAGGTCTCGGTCAGGCCGGGTGACACGTTCATATCGAGGACGTGCGGCCGGCCGTGCTCATCGACGATGAGGTCCACTCTAGACAGATCCCGTAGCCCGAGCGCAGCGTGTGCGGCGAGCGCAGTCTCGGCGACAGACTGCTCTACATGCGGACTCAGCCGCGCCGGGACATGCCACATCGTCAGCCCGGGCGTGTAGCGCGCGGCGTAGTCGTACACGCCGTTGCTCGGGGCGATCTCGACCGGTGGCAACGGTCGCGGGCCGTTCCCGGTATCCACAATGGAGACCGCGATGTCGGCACCCGGAACGTAGTGCTCGACCAGCGCCGTCGAGTCGTACGCGAAGCAGCCCACCATGGCCGCCGGCAGCGCCGCGGCGTCACGGACCACGGCCGCGCCCAGGCCCGAGCCGCCCTGTGCTGGCTTGACCATCAGCGGAAGTCCGAGGTGGTCGACGATGCGGTCCAGTACGGCCACGGCGCCCAGCTCGGAGAAGCGGTCGTGGGGCAGCGCGACCCAGTCCGGCGTGACGATGCCGGCCTCGCGGAGCACCGCTTTTGCCGAGGGCTTGTCCCAGGCGACCCGCGCCGCTCGGGCGTCGCATCCGACGTACGGCACGCCGCACAGGTCGAGCACTCCCCGCAGCGAACCGTCCTCACCGGTCGCACCGTGTAGCGCGATGACTACCGCGTCTGGCGGGTCGGCCGCGAGCGCGGGCAACAGCGCCACATCGGCGTCACGCAGATCGGCCTCGACGCCCGCACCGCGCAGCGCATCGAGCACCCGTCGGCCCGAGCGCAGGGAGACCTCGCGCTCGTACGACAGCCCACCGGCCAGCACGAGCACCCGCAGATCGGCCGGGTCAGGCGGCTGGGCCGTACCAGCGGCGTTCATGCGAGATCGGGGCCGGGAGCGTCGGCACCCGGCCGAGCGCGGCGGTGCTCGCGCGGGGCGGTCGCGACGGTCGCCGCGGCAGTCACGGCAGCCGCCGTGGGAGCCCGGACAGCTGGCGCAGCTGGCGCAGCGGGGGGAGCGGGGGGAGCGGGGGGAGCGGGGGGAGCCGTGGCAGCCGGGTGATCGTCGGCGGCCGCGGCGAACACGGACCGCAGCGCGAGCTCCTGCTCGACCACGCCGGCCAGCCGGCGCACGCCCTCCCGGATGCGCTCCGGTGGGGAGAACGAGAAGTTGAGGCGCAGGTGCTGGTGACCGGTGCCGTCGGCGTAGAAGCCGGTGCCGGGAACGTACGCGACGCGGGCCGCGATCGCTCGGGGCATCATCGCCTTCGAGTCGAGCCCGCGGGGCAGGGTGGCCCAGACGAAGAGCCCGCCGCCCGGCCGCGTCCAGGTGGTCCCCGCCGGCATGAGGTCCGCGAGCGACGCGAGCAGGGTGTCCCGGCGCTCGCGGTAGATCTCGCGGAACGACTTGAGCTGCTCCCGCCACGGCATGGTGGCGAAGTAGGTGCACACCGCTGCCTGGGCGAAGGCGCTCGGGCACAGGATCTGCGCCTCGCTGGCGACCACGAGCTTGTCCCGTACCGCATGCGGCGCCAGGATCCAGCCGACCCGGAAGCCGGGCGCGAACGTCTTCGAGAACGTGCTCAGGTAGAGGACACCGGCGCGCCGGCGGGCCCGCAGCGGGGCGGGCGCCTCACCGTCGAAGCCCAGCTGCCCGTACGGGTCGTCCTCGATGACGAGCAGGCCGGCGCGCTCGCAGATGTCGAGCACGCGTTCGCGCCTGTCGTCGGTGAGGGTCACGCCGGCCGGGTTCTGGTAGGTGGGGATGGTGTAGAGGAACTTCGCCCGCCGGCCGGTGGCCCGCACCGACGCGATCGCCTCCTCCAGCGCCTCGGGCACGAGGCCGTGGTCGTCCATTGCCACGTGGACCACACGGGCCTGGGCCGCCTGGAACACGCCGAGCGCGCCCACATAGGTGGGTCCCTCGGCGAGCACCACATCGCCCGGGTCGAGGAACAGCCGGGCGACCAGGTCGAGCGCCTGCTGGCCACCGACGGTCACCACCACGTCCTCCGGCGAGGCACCGCAGGCCACGTCGATGCCGGACAGCGCCATCACCTCGCAGATCTGCTCGCGCAGGTCCAGCGTGCCCTGGCCGATTCCATACTGGAGGGTGGTCGGGCCGTGCTCGGAGCCGAGCCGCCCGAGCATCTCACCGACCGCGTCCAGCGGCAGGGCGGCGACGTACGGCGCACCGCCGGCGAGCGAGACGACCTCCGGCCGGCTGGCCACGGCGAACAGCGCCCGGATCTCCGAGGCTGTCATGCCGGCCACCCGCTGGGCGTACCGGTCGGTGTAGTCGTCAAGCGTTGTACTGGACACGCGTACCTCCAGGGGATCTCGGCTGGTCGATGGTAGCGAGTCAGCTCCAGGACGGCCGACGACTTCTCGCAACTTCCACGTTTCCCACCGCGCGAGGCTCCCACAATAGGACTTTTCAGCGTACGATCCTTCAGTCGGGGGCAGCCGGCGGAGCTACCGTGAGCCGGCAGAGGGGCCAGTGTGAGCACGATGGTTCGGATGAGGGTGCACGGATGTCGCGACGCCTCGTCAATCTGACGCTCGACACGCTCGAGGACCTACCGCGGCGGTGCCGCCAGTGCGTCTACTGGGAGCTGGATCCGGTCGCCGCGGAGCGCGCCTGTGCGGCTGGCGACCCTGCGCTGGAGAAAGAGGCCTGGGTCTCGCAGACGCTGCTTGAGTGGGGGTCCTGCGGCAAGCTCGTGTATGTCGATGGCATGCCGGCGGGCTTCGTCACGTACGCCCCACCGGCGTACGTGCCGCGGTCCATGGCGTTCCCCACCTCCCCGGTGTCGGCCGATGCCGTCCTGCTCATGACCGCGCACGTGGTGGCCGCGTTCGCCGGCGGCGGGCTGGGCCGGATGCTGGTGCAGGGGGTCGCCCGCGACCTGACCAAGCGCGGCATCAAGGCAATCGAGGCGTTCGGGGACGCCAAGGTCGGTGAGGCGGTCGACCGGCAGAACGACTGTCTGGCACCGGCGGACTTCTTCCTTTCGGTCGGGTTCAAGACGGTTCGCCCGCATCCACGCTTCCCCCGGCTGCGGCTGGAGCTGCGCACCGCCCTGTCGTGGAAGTCCGACGTCGAGTACGCCCTGGAGCGGCTGCTCGGCTCGATGAGCCCGGAGTCGCTGCTGCGGCCGGTGCGACCCGCCACCCGGTCGACGCTCTAGCGCCGGCGGTCGTCGTGACCGGGTACACGGTGCTCAGTACGCTCGTGCTCCTGCTCGCCGGCTGGCTGGCCGGCGCGGAGTCGGCGTCCTGGGCCCTGTTGCAGCCGGTCGTCGCGCGTCTGGAGGACACGCCCCAGATCCGTATGCAGCAAGGCATGCTGCGAACCTTCGGCCGCGTGATGCCGATCCTGCTGCCGCTCACCTCTGTACTGATCGTTCTCACCGCGGTTCTCGCGCCCAGCGGCGCGCCGCGCGTGCTCTGGGTGGTCGCCGCGGCCACCGCCGCCGTCCTGATCGTCTTCACGCTGCGGGTGAACGTTCCGATCAACAAGCGCACCCTCACCTGGGACCCGGAGCATCCACCTGAGGGCTGGCGGGCCGACCGGCACAAGTGGCACACCTACCAGGAGGACCACGGGTCTGCGGCGGCAGCCAGCCCCGCTCTGCGGCGAAAGGCTACAGCTCCGCTGCGATCACTCCGGTCAGCGCCCGGATCGCGCTGACATCGATCGAGCCGGTGGTGACGTCGTGCTCGACCGGGTAGTACATCCGCTGCACCGCGGCGACGATCCCCTCGACGATGCGTTCCCGGATCAGCGGGTTGACCAGTCGGGCCCGGTCCACGGGTGAGGTGAGGTACCCGGCCTCCACCCGCACCGCGGGCATCCGGGTCAGCCGGAGCAGCTCCCAGCTCTTCGCGTGCGCCTGGCAGTTGCGCATGCCGGTGCGGGCCACGATCTCGCGCAGCACCAACCCAGCCAGCCGTTCCCCGACCGTGGAGGTCACGCCGCTGTCGGTGCCGTAGTGGTACGTCGCAACGCCGTCCGCCGCCGGGTTGCGATGCTCATCGACGTGGATGGAGATGAGCAGGTCAGCCCCGAGCACGTTGGCGAGCTGAGCCCGATCCCGGTCGGAGAGCTCGGCCGCCTGTATCGGGCCCCGGGTCAGGTGGACCCGCATCCCGGCCGCGCCAAGCCGGCCCTCCAGACGGGCGCACAGGTCGTACACGAGCTCGGCCTCGGTCCAGCGCAGCGGGCCGTCGGGGACGACGATGCCCGGATCGGGCCCGCCGTGGCCCGGGTCCACCACGATGGTCCGGCCCAGCAGCGCCGGGCCGGCCTGCCGGAACTGCTCCGCCTCGCGCAGCAGGGTGGGCCGCCCGCCGACCACCTTGCGGCCGAGGCGGCGCAGGGCGTGCAGGGTGTGCGGGCCACATGCGCCGTCCGGCGGGAGCCCCATCTCCCGCTGGAACATCGCCACCGCCCGGGCCGTCCGGGGGCCGTAGATGCCGTCCGCCCGGCCCACGTCGTACCCCATCTCGAGCAGGCGCTCCTGCAGCTGGCGCACGTCGTCGCCGACCAGCTGGTTGGGGATGCCGTAGTAAAGGGTGCGGGAGCCCAGGTGCCAGCGGGCGCCGTCCAGCGCCTGCCAGGTCTCGCTACCAACCCGCCCGTCCGCGGTGAGGCCGCGGCTCTGCTGGAAGGCCCGGACCGCGGTCTCGGTGGCTTCGTCGAACTCGTCGGCCGCGCTGGCGTAGCCGTCGGCGGTCCCGGCCGGCACCGGCCCTCCGGTGCTGGCCGGGCCGGTGCCGGTTGCTCCGGGCGTAGAGGGGGGGAGCAGCCCGAGCACGCGGAGGATGCTACGGATCTCCACGACGGCAGGTCCGCTGTCACCACGCCGGACCGGACGCACGGACCACCTCCCTTGCGTCCCGCAGTGCGCGCTTACGTCGCGAATGCACCAGGAGCGTACCGTGACGTTCGACACGGCGCGCGCCCGCATCCATTGTGGACGCCAGAAGGGTCGAGCAGGTGCCCTACAGTGCGGATTCGATGAGCCGGACCAGGTCGCCCTTGGGCCGGGCGCCGGCCACGGAGCTCACTGGCTGGCCGTCCTTGAACACGGTGAGTGTGGGCACAGACATCACCCGGTACGCCCGCGCGGTCTCCGGGTTCTCGTCGATGTTGAGCTTGACGATCTCGACCTTGCCGGCCATCTCGTCCGCGATCTCCTCCAGCAGCGGCGCCACCTTCCGGCACGGAGCGCACCACTCGGCCCAGAAGTCGACCAGTACGGGCTTGTCGGCCTGAAGTACGTCGGTGACGAACGTGGCGTCGGTGACCGCCTTGGTGGCTCCCATGATGTCCCCTAACTAACGAGTCAGATCGAACGGTCCGGCGGGTTCTGCGGTCACTCGGGCGTGGTCACCCGGACCGGGACGCGATGTACCGCTCGGCGTCGAGGGCCGCCGCGCAGCCCGTGCCGGCGGCCGTGATCGCCTGCCGGTAGACATGGTCGACGAGGTCACCGGCGGCGAAGACCCCAGGCACCTCGGTACGGGTGGTCGGCGCGTCGACGAGAACGTACCCGGCGGGGTCGAGCGGCAGCTGACCGCGGAAGAGCTCGCTGCGCGGGTCGTGCCCGATGGCCACGAACACCCCGGTGATGTCCAGGGTGCGCACCTCGCCGGAGTGCACATCCCGCACCCTGACCCCGACCACCTTGCCGTCCTCGCCGAGGACCTCGGTGACGACCGTGTTCCACTCGAACCTGATCTTCGGGTTGCTCAGCGCCCGGTCCTGCATGATCTTGCTTGCGCGCAGCTCCGCCCGGCGGTGGAGGATGGTGACGCTCTCCGCGAACCGGGTGAGGAAGGTCGCCTCCTCCATCGCCGAGTCACCGCCGCCGACGACCACGATGTGCTGGCCACGGAAGAAGAAGCCGTCACAGGTCGCACACGACGACACGCCGTGACCGAGCAGCTCCTGCTCGCCGGGGACGCCGAGCGGGCGCCAGGCCGAGCCGGTGGCCAGGATGACCGCGTGTGCGGCGTACCGGGTCTCGCCGACCCACGCCACCTTGACGTCGCCGGTGAGCTCCACCCGCGTCACGTCGTCGGTCAGGAACTCGGCGCCGAAGCGCTCGGCCTGCTTGCGCAGGTTGTCCATGAGATCCGGGCCGAGGATGCCGTCCGGGAAGCCCGGGAAGTTCTCCACGTCGGTCGTTGTCATCAGCGCGCCGCCGGACTGCGCACCCTCGATGACCAGGGGCTTGAGGTTGGCGCGGGCGGCGTAGATGGCGGCTGTGTAACCCGCCGGACCAGAGCCGATGATGATCAGGTTGCGGACCTCGTCCACGCCAGACTCCCTTGCTTGCCGGCGTCCCCTGCGACGCCTGTGGCCAGAACGCCATCGTACGAACTGGGCATTCCCAGGCGCGACATGGGCGCGGCCCGGCCGGTGTGACCAGGGCGATGATGGTTGACGCTGGCGATACGCGTCAGCCGACCGGGACGCTGCGGCGCACGTCACCGCCGGTGGTCGGCTGCGCGCACCTGGGGCCCGCGACGACGACCCTGGTCGGCCGGGCGGCGGCATCGACCAGCATCACCACCAGAGCCGGCTCGCCCTCGAACCGGGCAAAGTCGACGGTGTCCACGAACCCGCCATACGCGGCGGTCAGCCGCTGCAGGCACTCGGAGCGCGTCCTCAGGTCGACCAGCCCGCTCAGGGCGGGCGGGACCAGGGCGGCGTTCCACTGTGGGGAGACGGTGGCATCGGCGGCGGCACCGGGCGGCATGCCCGTGGACCGGCTCTTGTCCACCGCGAGCGCGGTGAGGTCAGCCGCCGAGTAGTTGCTGCCGCTGGCGAGCAGGACCGGCGCCCGTACCCCTGGGGCAGCCGCCCCGGAGGCCTGCTCGGCGGCGTCACGGCCGAGCTGCGCGTGGCTCTCGCTGCTCGACTCGGAGGAGGTGCCACGGGAGCGCAGCGCCTCGGTCATCACCGGGACCCCGATGCCACCGAGCGCGAGCACCCCGACGGCGACCGCAACCAGCGTCCAGCCGCGCCGGCGCCGCCGGGCGCGGGCGGCCGAGCCAGGGGTACGGCTGTCCGTCCGCGACTGCGGCCGGTCGGACGACGGCCGGCCAGCCGGGGATGGCTGGTCGGCCGGGGTCGGTCGGTCGGTCGAGCCCGGTCGGGTGGAAGGCTGCGGCCGGCCGGCGCGGTGCACCCCGGCCGGGCGCTGGTGCGTACCCTCCCTGACCTGTTCGGAAGCTGGCCGGCCAGCGGCGGCGAGTGCGGCGTCCAGCCGGCTCGCCACGTCGCCGGGCATAGGCTCGTCGACGGTCCGCAGCGCGGCCAGCTCGTCGCGCACCGTCCGGTCGGCATCGACCAGCTCGACGTAGGCGACGGTCCAGGCCGCGTCGGTGGCGATGAGGCGGGCGATCTCCTCCGCCTGCGGGGTGCCGTCGAGCACGCCGGCGGCGTAGTCCGCCAGCCGGTCCAGCTCGACCCGGTCGTTCACGTGCCCGCCTCCGTCGCGTTGCTGACCGCACTCTCGTCCCGGCCGCCGGCATCTCGGCCACTGGCGTCCCGACCGCCGGGCGCCGGAACGCTCCCCGATGGGACGCGCCGCGCCGGGCCCAGGTTCCCCGCGGACCGCGCCGGTCCCGGCTCCCCCGTGCGCAGGTACCCCAGCAGCACCGCGAGTCTGGCTCGGCCGCGGGCGCACCGGCTCTTGACTGTGCCCTCCGCCACGCCGAGGAGCGCGGCGGCCTCGGCCACGCCGTACCCTTCGATGTCCACCAGGACCAGCGCGGCCCGCTGCTCGGGCGATAGCTCAGCCAGCGCGGACCGGACGTCCAGGGCGACGTCCCGGTCGGGGCCGGGTGCCGGCGGCCCGGTCTCGACCTCGGGCAGCGGCACGGTGGGCCGGGCCTGGCGGCGGCGCACCCGGTCCAGGCAGGCGTTGACCACGATGCGGTGCAGCCAGGTGGTCACCGCGGCGTCACCCCGGAACCGCCCCGCCGACCGGTACGCCGACAGCAGCGCGTCCTGCACCGCGTCGGCGGCGTCCTCACGGTCGCTCAGCGTGCGCAGCGCCACGGCCCACAGCCGGTCGCGGTGGCGCCGCACCAGCTCCCCGAAGGCGTGCGGGTCGCCGGCGACGTGGTCGCTCAGCAGCTCCTCGTCGCTGCGCCCGCCGGCCGTGTCGGTCACGGCAGCACCCTATCGAGCGGCACGGACCCGCATAGCCCGGCCCGGTTGTCCGCTTTCAGCCCACCGACCGGTCCGGGGCTTCCGGCCCGGCGTCGATGGTCAGCGGGCGTATACCACGATCTCCTGCACACCGAGCTGGAACCGGCCGTCGCTGGCCTGCGGCATGCTGGTGATCCACAGCAGCAGGTAGCGGGTGTCCTGCTCGACCGTGAACACGTGGTTGGTGGGCAGGTCGGTCGCCGCCTCCCCGACCCGCTTGAAGGTCGCCACCACCTCGGCGTCGCCGGCGGAGGAGCTGCCCGGGTCAGTGCCGCCGGTGCGGATCTCGGCGGTCGTGCCGGGCGCCGAGAAGTTGACCGCCACGTTCCCGACGAACCGGGGCTGACCCAGGTCGAGCAGCACACCCATGCCGGGCTTGAGACCGCCGAAGTTGGGGCTGCCCCGGTAGTTCTGGGTCTCCCAGGCGGTGTCGGGCCGGTTGTCCACCACCGCCGCGACGCCGGTCAGCTCGGTGCGGTCGCCCTTGGGGTCCACGATGCGCACCTGGTCGGACTTGAGCGCGATCGGCTTCGGAGCGGCCTCGCCACCCGCCGTGGGCGGCGAGGCGGTGCCCTTGGCGCCGGACGAGGACGCGCCAGCCCCGGCAGAGGAGAGCAGCTTGGCGCCGGCCACCAGCCCGGCGGTCGCGATCAGCACCAGGGCCAGCACGCCAATGGCCATCTTGCGGCCGACCCGGCGAGGGGTCTCGCTGCGCGGGTAGCTGCCGAAGCCGAGCGGGCTCTCGGTGTCCTCGTACGCCTCGTCGCCGTCCGCCTCGGCCGGGGTGCTGAGCCGGCCCAGCTCGGCGACGAGCACGTCGGCGGAGGGCAGCGCGAGCCGCCGGTCGAGCAGGTTGGTGGTGAGCTCGTCCAGGTACGGCGGCACGCCGCCGCGCATCAGCCGCGGCGGGGCGAGGATGCCGTTGACGTCGCGCACCGCGTCGGGCAGGTTGGCGCGGCCGGCCTCGGCGTGCGGCCAGGAGCCAGCCAGCGCGAAGTAGAGGACGCCGGCGATCGCGCGGACGTCGTGGTCGAACTCGACCGCGTCGTCGAACCGGGCGTCGGCGAGCACCACCCGGCCGTCTCGGGCGATCAGAACGGTGCCGGGGTGGATGTTGCCGTGCACCATGCCGGTCGCGTGCATCGCGGCCACCGCGCCCGCGACCGCGTACGCCACATCGATGGCCCGGCCCGGGTCCAGCACCCCGGCCTCGACGTGCTCACGCAGCGGCGCGCCCTCGACCCACTCGCGCACCACGTACGCCCGTTCGCCCTCGTCGATCGCGTCGTAGATGCCGACGAGGTTGGGGTGGACGACGCGGCTGGCCGCCACCGCGGCGTTGAGCATCTCCATCGCCGACTCGCCGCCGGGGTAGCGCAGCACCACGGCGACCGGGCGGCGCAGGATGACGTCTGAGCCCCGCCACACCTGCCGGCCGACGGCGTCGTCGTTGATGTGTTCCTCGAGCCGGTAACGCTCGGCGAGGATCTCCCCCACCATGGGCGAACCGAAGGTCATGACCGGGCGGGCGGTCTCCGCCTCTTGGCCGTCGTCGACCTGCGTCACCCGTCCTCCCTCGATGCTGCCGAGTGCCTTGGCCTAGCGTAGGTGGTCCACGTCATACCGGGGGCGACCTTACTCCGGCGAGGCGGCGCTGCCTGTCCGGTATCTTTCCGCAGCTTCCAGGGGGTGCCATTGTGGTACCGCTCTGCTACCAGAACGTGACCGGCGCTTCGGGGACCCTGTCCGGTTGACGCATTCTACGCGGTACGCCGCTGCACCGTTGCCGCCGCCGGCCTCACCGCCGCAGCCGGCGGCGGACCAGCCCGACCACGTCGGCGACCTCGCTCATCCGCAGGGCGAGCGCGAGGCCGACGTACGCCGCGACGATAGCCACCCCACCGAGGGTGAGCTGGGTGACCGAGGCGACCCGGGTGTCGTCGGCCAAGCCGGCGCCGACCAGCCGGACGACCACGAACCCGGCGACCGCGGCCCCGAGCGCGGCGAGCGCCGCCTTGCCGAAGGTCGAAAGGATCCGGCGTAGCCCGATCGGCCCGACCCGGCGGCGCAGCAGCACGCCGGAGGCGAACGCGGCCAGCACGAACGAGACCGCGTTGCCGAGCATCAGGCCAGCGGCCACGAAGACCGGCGCGAGCACGGCGGCCAGGATGAGCTGCACGCCCACCCGTACGGCGACCACGGGCAGGTTGACCAGGGCCGGGGTCCGGGTGTCCGGCAGGGCGTAGAACGCGAACGTGTACAGCTGGCTCACCGAGAACGGCACCAGCGCGAACGCCGCGACGAGCAGCACCAGGGAGGTGGCGAGCGAGTCGGAGCGGGTGAACGCGCCGTACTCGAACAGCGTGCGGGCGATCGGCTGGGCCAGCACCGCGTAGCCGACCGCGATCGGGGCCAGCACCACCGCGGACATCCGGGTGCCCCGGGACAGGTCGTCGGTGAAGTCGGCGTAGCGGCCCGCCGCCGCCGCCGAGCTCATCCGTGGCAGCAGCGCCGTGATGATCGAGACTGCGATGATCCCGTGCGCCATCATCAACAGCAGGTACGTGTTGTTGTAGATCAGCGGCCCAGCCGCCTCGTCGTCCGCGCTGGACGCCTCGTTGGCGAGCCGGATCAGTACGACCAGGCCGAGCTGGCTCACGGCCACGTAGCAGAAGGCCCAGGCGCCGAGCCGGGCCAGCTCGCGCAGGCGCAGCGCGCGCACGTCGAACCGCCAGCGCCAGCGGAACCCGACCCGCCGCAGCGCCGGCCACAGCGCCAGCGACTGCACCACGATGCCGAGGAACGTGCCGACGCCGACCAGCAGCACCTGCCCGCCCGTGAGCTCCTCGGGCGCCAGCGGGCGGGCCCCGTACACCGCGATGTAGGTGGCGAACGTGCCGATCACAACCGCGTTGTTGAGGATCGGTGCCCACATCGGCGCGGCGAAGTGGTCCCGGGTGTTGAGGACCGCCGCGAGCAGCGCGGCGAGGCCGTAGAAGAAGATCGTGGGCAGGATCAGGTAGCCGAGCGTGGTGATCAGGTCGCGGCCGGCCGGGGTCGAGTCGCCGCCGGCCAGCAGGACGGTCAGCACCGGCGCCGCCACGACCGCGAGCAGCGTGGTCGCGCCGAGCGCCAGCACCGCGAGGGTCAACAAGCGCTGGGCGTACGCGTCACCGCCGTCCCCGTCGCGGTCGCGGGCCCGGACCAGCAGGGGCACCACGACGCTGGCGAGGATCCCACCGAGCAGCAGCTCGTAGATCATGCCCGGGATGAACTGCGCGGTGGTGTAGGCGTCGCCGACGAGCGTGCTGCCCAGAGCCGCGGCGACCACGGCCGTGCGCAGGAACCCGGTCAGCCGGCTCACCAGGCTGCCGGCCGCCATCACCGCGCTGTGCCGCAGCAGGCTGCCGGCCCGGGCCCGGCCGGCGGCAACGGCCCGTCCCGGGGCCGCGGCGTCCGTCACCTGCTGCTCGCCCTGCGCCATGCCGCAGACCTTAGCTGGGACGCGCGCGGCTGCGGGCCACGCAGCTGCGCGGGGGCGCGGTGCGTGCCGGAAGCTCTGCGCGGGGCGCACAGTGCGTGGCGCTGCGCGGGCAGTGCCTGGCGCAGCTCGTACGAGGTGTCGGGCGGCGCTGGCCAGGCCAGGTCCGGCCGTTACGCTAGGCGGCGCCATGTCCGAGCCCGCTGCCCTCAGCAATGCCCAGCGCCGCGCGGTGACGGCGCTGCTGCGCGTGTCACCCGTCGCCGACGAGCTGGGCCGCCGCTTCGCCCGGGCCGGCCACGAGCTGCACCTCGTCGGTGGCTCGGTGCGCGACGCCCTGCTCGGCCGGCTCGGCCACGACCTCGACTTCTGCACCGACGCCACGCCGGACCAGACGCTGCGCGTGGTCAACGGCTGGGCGGAGGCGGTCTGGGAGACCGGCCGCGAGTTCGGCACGATCGGGGCGGCCCGGCGCGGGCTGCGCCTGGAGGTCACGACGTTCCGGGCCGAGGCGTACGACGGCGTCAGCCGCAACCCGGTGGTCCGCTACGGCACCACGCTCACCGAGGACCTGCGCCGGCGGGACTTCCGGATCAACGCGATGGCGGTGAGCGTCCCGGAGCACAAGTTCACCGACCCGTACGGCGGCCTCGCCGACCTCGCCGCCCGGGTGATCCGTACGCCGGGCCGGCCGCAGGAGTCGTTCGGCGACGACCCGCTGCGGATGCTGCGCGCCGCGCGGTTCGCCGCCCAGCTGCGCTTCACCGTTGCCAGCGAGGTCGTCGCGGCCATGGCCGAGATGGCCACGGACCTGAGCCGGGTCACCGCGGAGCGGATCCGGGACGAGCTCACCAAGCTGATGTGCGGTACCGACCCGGTCGCCGGGCTGCGGCTGCTGGTGGAGACGGGGCTGGCCGACCAGTTCCTGCCGGAGCTGTCCGGGCTGCAGCTGGAGATCGACGAGCACGCCCAGCACAAGGACGTCTACGAGCACACGCTCACGGTGGTCCGCAACGCGGTGGGCCTGGAGGAGGACGGGCCGGACCTCGTCCTGCGGATGGCGGCGCTCATGCACGACGTGGGCAAGCCGGCGACGAAGGCGGTCGGGCCGGACGGCCGGGTGAGCTTCCACCATCACGAGGTGGTCGGGGCCCGGCTGACCAGGCAACGGATGACCCAGCTGCGCTACCCCAAGGACGTCGTCGCCGACGTCGCCGGACTGGTAGCGCTGCACCTGCGGTTCTACGGGTACGGCCGGGGCGAGTGGACGGACTCGGCGGTGCGCCGTTACGCCACCGACGCCGGCCCGCTGCTGCCGCGCCTGCACAAGCTGACCCGCTCCGACTGCACCACCCGCAACCGGCGCAAGGCCGCCGCGTTGGCCGCGGACTACACCGCGCTGGAGGAGCGCATCGCCCGCCTCGCCGCAGAGGAGGACCTGCGCCGGGTCCGGCCCGACCTGGACGGCAACGCGATCATGGAGCTGCTGGGCGTGCCGCCCGGCCCGGTCGTCGGGCAGGCCTGGCGGCACCTGAAGGAGCTGCGGCTCGAGCGCGGGCCGCTCAGCCGGGCCGAGGCAGCGGCCGAGCTGTACCGCTGGGCCCGCGAACAGGGCCTGGTCGAGTGAGCGTCAGCCGGGGCGCATGCCGGACTCCTCGACCACGACGCTCGTCTCGTCCGGCACCTCCACGACGTACACGTGGGTGCCGATCGGGATGGGCACGGACGCCCTGGCCCGCAGCTTGACCGGCCGGCGGCGGCCGATCCGCAGCCGCACCTCGCCGTACCCGTCCGGGGGGATCGGCGTGACCACGAGGCCGCGCCTGCCCACCAGGCCGGTGTCGGCGGCCGGCGGGTCTGCCGGCACGCCGCGGGCGGTGCGGCTCAGCCGCCACGCGGCGTAGGCGATGGGCACGGCGACCACCACGCCGATCGCGGCCGCGGTCAGCGCCGGCACCGTGGTACGGCCGCGGAGCAGCTGGTACGCGAGCGCACCGGCGAAGCCGAACGCGGCCGCAAAGCCTCCGAAGACATCCGGTGACCGCAGCCCGTTGGCTTCTGGGCCGGTGAAGGGCAGGCGGTCGCCGAGGAGGAACGACGCGGCCACAACCAGCGCGCCCAGCGCACCAATCACCAGAAAGGTCAGCGTCGCCTCATTCACGTCCGCAGGTTAGCCGCATCGAGGTCATGCGGCACACTGGGCCGGTGCGGTCAAGTTCGGAGCCGGGTCGGTGGGGCGCGGAGCCGGTGTGGTGGGGCGCGGTGCCGGCACCAATCGGTGACCTGGGCGTGGCAGTGGACGAGCACGGGGTGTGCGCGGTCGCGCTGTCCGGCCCGCCCGGGCCGGTCGCGGACCAGCCCGACGGCCTGCTCGCCGAGGCGATGCGGCAGCTACGCGCGTACCTGGCCGGCGAGCTGACCTCGTTCGACCTCGTGCTGTCCGTGCGCCGGGGCAGCCCGTTCGAGCGGGCCGTCTGGGCGCAGATCGCGCAGATCCCGTACGCGCAGACGCGTACCTACGGCGAGGTGGCCGCGGCGGTGGGCAACGGTGACCCGTTGGCGGCGCGGGCGGTGGGTGTGGCCTGCAACCGCAACCCGCTGCCGGTTGTGGTGCCGTGCCACCGTGTCGTCGGAGCCGGCGGCAAGCTGGTCGGCTTCGGCGGCGGCCTGCCGCGCAAGCGGTTCCTGCTGGAGCTGGAGGCGCGGGTGCGCCTGGTCCAGGACTTCGGGCTCGGCTAGGGCCCCTGCCGGCCGGCCCTGCCCAGCGCCATCGGGGCAGGCCCGCCCAGCCTCAGCCGAGGATCCACATCCCGAACCGGACCACCCCGAGGGCGGCGAGCGCCACCACGATGCCGACGGTGACCAGCACGAACAGGCACGGGATGAGGGCGCCCCGGGAGTCCGGCGCCCGGTAGTGACCGCGCCACCGGCTGGGCGGGCCGGACCGCTCCGCCTCCTCGACGAGCGCGAGCAGCCGCTCCCGTGCCGCTTCGGTGGGTAGGCCGACCAGATCCTCGCTCCAGGCGAGCAGCCGCAGCCGCAGCCACGGCGAGGGGTTGGCCCGGATGAACGCGGCCAGCTCCTCGGGCCGGGCATCGTCGGTGAGGAACGACCACCGCCCGGCCTCCACCAGGTTGCCGGTCTGGCGGTAGACCGCGGCGAGCAGGCGCCGCACCTCGATGTCGGACGGGTCGACCGCGAGCAGGGTGCGCAGGCGCTGGGTGGCACGGTAGGTATGGCCGAGCGTGAGGTCGTCCTTCACCCGCGCGAGCACATCCGCCTTTGCCACGCATAGATGTTCGCTTGATGCCCACAAATTCGCTAGACCGCTTTTGCGGCTTACCGGGTTTGTCGGTTTCCTATTCCGGCAGATCTACCCTGCTCAGCGCGCGATCACCACGCTACGAAACCGTCCGGATACCCCTGCAGGAAGATGTTGGGCCACCCGCGCGGAGGACGGCCCGGCGACCGACCTTTGAGCTCACAGTAGCCACTGGGCGACTGTGACCAGGCCCAGCACGGCGAAGGCGGTGACCAGAAGGGCCACCGCCGCGACTGCCGCCACGCTCAATGATCGCGATCGGGTACGCGGCAGGCGCCGGCCACCCGCCGACAGCTGCCCATCGGCCGTCCGGGCGAGGGCGTCCAGCCGCCGCCGCGCGTACTCGGTGGCGGCCAGGCCGGCCAGGTCCGGCCAGCGCAGTGCGGCGAGCCGTCCGGCGGGCGTCGGGAAGGCCCGCTCGAACGCGGCGGTCTCCGCCGGATCGGCGGCCGGGTCCAGGTATGCCCAGCGCCCAGCCTCGATCCTGTTGCCCACCATCCGGTACACCGCCGCGAGCCGGCGGCGGAGGTCCAGGTCGGTCGGGTGGACGGTGACGAGGCTGCTAAGCCGTTGGATCGCCGGGTGGGTGTGACCGCGGGCCAGGTCGGCCGCAACCCGGGCGAGCGCATCGGTCTTCCCCATGCCCCCACTATGGGGCGCGGTGCCGGCCCGGTCTAGTACCGCATAGGCCCTGATGGCGGACGAATCGGGGCGGCGGTAGGGCCCGCCGGCCCCGATCACGTCACTCATTCATGTCATCGAGGGACATCGCCCCGGATGAACGCCTCGACCGCCTCCCGCGCCTGCTCGTCGGTGTACTGCACGGGTGGCGACTTCATGAAGTATGACGAGGCTGACAGCACCGGCCCGCCGATCCTCCGGTCCAGCGCGATCTTCGCCGCCCGGATCGCGTCGATGATGATGCCGGCCGAGTTCGGCGAGTCCCACACCTCGAGCTTGAGCTCCGCGTTGAGCGGGACGTCGCCGAAGGACTTGCCCTCCAGGCGGATGTACGCCCACTTGCGGTCGTCCAGCCACGGCACGTGGTCGCTCGGTCCGATGTGCACGGTCCCGCGCTCCATCTCGTGCGGCACCTGCGAGGTGACCGACTGGGTCTTCGAGATCTTCTTGGAGAGCAGCCGCTCCCGCTCCAGCATGTTGAGGAAGTCCATGTTGCCGCCGAAGTTGAGCTGGTACGTGCGCTGCAGCTCGACGCCGCGGTCCTCGAAGAGCCGGGCCAGCGCCCGGTGCACGATCGTCGCGCCGACCTGGGACTTGATGTCGTCGCCGATGATGGGCAGGCCGGCCGCCTCGAACCTCGCGGCCCACTGCGGGTCGGAGGCGATGAACACCGGCAGCGCGTTGACGAAGGCGCAGCCCGCGTCGATCGCGCACTGGGCGTAGAACTTGTCGGCCTCCTCGGACCCGACCGGCAGGTAGCTGACCACCACGTCGACCCGTGCGGCCTTCAGCGCCGCGACCACGTCGACCGGTGCCTCGTCCGACTCGGTGATCGTCTCGCGGTAGTACTTGCCCAGGCCGTCCAGGGTGGGTGCGCGCTGCACCGTCACGCCGGTGGGTGGCACGTCGCAGATCTTCACGGTGTTGTTCTCGCTGGCGACGATCGCCTCCGCGAGGTCCCGCCCGACCTTCTTGGCATCTACGTCGAACGCGGCGACGAACTGCACGTCAGACACGTGGTAGTCGCCGAAGGTGACGTGCATGAGGCCCGGGACGCGGTCGGCGGGGTCGGCGTCCCGGTAGTACTCGACGCCCTGCACCAGGGACGACGCGCAGTTACCGACACCGACAATGGCCACGCGGACGGAGCTCATCGCGGTTCCTCCGTTTCTGTTTGTGAAGACCGCCCGGGCGGCGGGTTGGTCTGGTCGATCTGCGGTGGCCGGCCGGAGCGCTCGTTGGCGATGAGCTCCTCCAGCCAGCGGACCTCGCGCTCGCACGCGTCGAGCCCGTGCCGTTGCAGCTCGAGGGTGTAGGCGTCCAGCCGCTCGGCGGCGCGGCTGAGCACGTCCCGCAGGCCCTCGCGGCGCTCCTCCACCCGGCGCCGGCGCCCTTCCAGGATGCGCAGCCGGGTTGCCGCGTCGGTGCGGGAGAAGAAGGCGAAGTGGATGCCGAAGCCCGGCTCCTCGTAGCTCTCCGGCCCGGTCTGGGCCAGCAGCTCCTGGAACCGCTCCTTGCCCTCTGCCGTGATCTTGTAGACGACCCGCCCGCGCCGGCTGGTCAGCGGCGGGATCTCCGCCCGTGCGCCGCCGCGTGGCGTCGCCTCCTCGGTGATCCAGCCACCGGCCTGCAGCCGGCGCAGTGTCGGGTAGAGGGACCCGTAGCTGATCGCCGCACGGATGGCGCCCAGCTTGGTGGTGAGCTGCTTGCGCAGCTCGTAGCCGTGCATGGGCGCCTCGTGGAGGAGACCGAGGATGGCCAGCTCGAGCATGGCGGTTCCTCCTCTCCGATGTATCGGCCCGATACATCGCAACGCTAGGGCGTAGTCGGCCGTACTGCAACAACGCCTGGTGACGATCCTGGTGACCACTTGTCACGGACACTGCGGCTGTCGCCTGGCGACGCACGACCGCGTACCCTTCAGGCCATGCGTACGCAGCGCCAGGTCGTGGACTTCTCGCTTCGGCGGCGCGCGTTGCTGCGCGAGGTCTACTCGGGCCGGGTCGGCGCGTACGAGGTCTGCGACGCCTCGCCGTACCTGAAGAGCGCGGCGAAGTTCCATGGCGAGCCCACCGAGGTACGCTGCCCGGTCTGCCGGCGCGAGAACCTCACCCACGTCCACTACATCTACGGCGACGAGCTCAAGCAGTCGGCCGGCCAGGCCCGCACCAAGGCGGAGCTGCCGGTGCTGGCGCTGACCTTCCGGGAGTTCCAGGTGTACGTCGTGGAGGTGTGCCGCAGCTGCGGCTGGAACCACCTTGTCGAGCAGTACGTGCTCGGGCGGGACGGGATCGCTGGTGGCCCGGCCGAGGCGGCGGCGACCGGTGGGAGGCGCGCACGGTGAAGCGGCGTCCGGGGCGGCGGATCCCGGGGCGGGCAGTAGGTCAGCAAAGTCGGCTTATTTCACTAGATGCGGTGTGGGACGTCTCACGGCAACCCGGCGGCGGGCTGACCGCCGCCATGGCTACCGGCAGGGTGTGAAGAATGAACTCGTACGGAGACCCGGGTTCCGCGCGCGGTCGGGCCCAGGTGCCCGGCCCGGGCGGCGGGTACGACTACGACCAGGCTGAGGGCGCCGGCGGGCGCGACCCGTACGCCCCGTCCAGCGCCCGGGCGTCGGCCGGCCCGCCGCCTGGTGGCGGGGCGCCGTTCGGGGTGGCTGCGGTAAGGCCCGTTGTCGGCAGCGCCCCGGTCGGCAGTGCTCCGGTCGGGCGGGCCACGGTCGGCCGGGCGAACGTGCCGGGCGGTGGCCCCCAGTACGACGACGAGCCGGGCGGCGACCGCAGCGTCGGGCGTGCCACCGTGCCGGGGAGGCTGCGTCCGGGCAGCCCGGCCGGGCCCCGCGGCTACCACGGGCCACCCGGCACGCCGGGTGGCGGGCAGAACGGCCGGACCGGACCGGACCGGGCCGGCGACGGCTCCGGCGGGCTGGCCGGGGCGGCGGCCCGCCTCAAGGGCCGGATCTCCAACCGCCGGCTGAACTGGATGATCGCGGCGTTCGCCGTCGTCATCATGGTCGCCGGCGGCGTCGTGGTCGGCGGGACCTACTACTACGACAACGTCCCCCGGCCGGAGAAGCTCGACCTGCCGGAGACCTCAACGATCTTCTTCAAGGACAACACTCAGCTGGCGAAGATCGGTGAGGCCAACCGGTCGCTCGTGCCGATCGAGCGCATCCCGGACCACGTGAAGAAGGCCGTCGTCGCCGCCGAGGACAAGCACTTCTACGAGCACGGCGGCATCGACGTACAGGGCATCGTCCGGGCCGCCTGGAACAACGTGACCGGCGGCAGCAAGCAGGGCGCCTCCACCATCACCCAGCAGTACGCGCGGCACGCGGCCGAGCTGACCGGCATCACGTACGCCCGGAAGGTGCGCGAGGCGGTCATGGCCAAGAAGCTGGAGCAGGAGTACGAGAAGGAGGAGATTCTCGGCTTCTACCTCAACACGATCTACTTCGGCCGGGGCGCCTACGGGATCGAGGCGGCGGCACAGGCGTTCTTCGGCAAGTCCGTGCTGGAGCCGCCGGCCTCCCCGCGGGCGGTGACCGTCGCCGAGGCCGCGGTGCTCGCCGCGGTGATCCGCCAGCCGGTGCCCGACACCAACAGCGGCCACCAGGGCTTCGACCCGCACTTCAACCTCCCCGAGGCGAAGGGCCGCTGGGACTACGTGCTCACCAACATGGTGGAGATGGGCTGGCTGGATCCTGGCAAGCGGGCCGCCGCGCAGTACCCGAAGGTGGCGAAGTTCGACGACAAGTCGTGCGTGAGCACGAACGAGTGCGGCGTGAACACGCCCGTGGGCAACGTCGTCAACTACGTCAAGGAAGAGCTCAAGGCGATGGGCATCACCAACTGGAAGGAGGGTGGCTACCGGATCACGACCTCGATCGACCGCCGCGCCCAGGCCGCTGCGGAGGCCGCGGCCCGCCGGGCGGTGAAGGGGTCGGAGCTGGACGGCCAGCCGCCGAACCTGATGGCCGCCCTGGTCGCCATCGACCCAGCCACCGGCCGGGTGCTCGCCTACTACGGCGGCGACAGCGGCGTCGGCATCGACTACGCCGGCACCAACTGGGTCGGCGGCAAGCTGGTGGGCGGGCACTCGCCCGGCTCGTCGTTCAAGATCTACACGCTCGCCGCGGCGCTGCGCGAGAACTACTCGATCAGCTCGTACTGGGACGTCGCCAAGGTGGAGGACGGGCCGTTCAAGATCTCCAACGCCGGCCGCACCGCCAGCTGTGACGGGAAACCGGCCTGCACGCTGGAGGACTCCACGATCCAGTCGTACAACGTGCCGTTCTACTGGATCACCAAGGCGATCGGCCCGGACAAGGTGGTCGCCGCGGCCCGGGACGCCGGGGTCCGGATGATGTGGACCGACAGCAACGAGCTGGTCGAGCTGTCCAAGGTCAAGGATGCCCGCCAGGTGGCGCCGGCGAAGTTCAGCACCCAGGTCGGGTACGGGCAGTACGCGGTCACCGTGCTCGACCACGCCAACGGCGTGGCCACGCTGGCCAACCGCGGCGTCTACAACCGGGCCCACTTCGTGACGAAGGTGGAGCGCAAGGACGCGGAGACCGGCAAGTGGGTGCCGGCCGGCAGCGAGAAGGTACGGGGGCAGCGCGTCTTCGACACGAACAAGGTCGACGACGAGGTCTCCGTCCTGGCGCGCATCTCCACCGGCGGCGCGAAAGGGCTGAGCGGCGGGCGGCCCGCCGCCGCCAAGACCGGCACCTGGGAGCTGAACTCCAAGAGCTCGGACAACGGCGACGCGTGGACGGTCGGCTTCACCCCGCAGATCGCCACCGCGGTCTGGGTGGGCAACGTCAACAAGCGGCAGGCGCTGAAGTACTACCCGGAGGGCAGCCGGACCTTGGCGAAGGTGCAGGGGTCCAACCTGCCGGGCCTCATCTGGCGGCGCTTCATGAACGAGGCGCACAAGAGCCTGCCGGTCAAGGACTTCGCCGACCGCAAGAACACCGGAGACCCGGATATCAGCGTGGGCGTGCCGGGGGCGGCCCCCTCGCCGGACAAGAAGCAGGACCAGTGCCTGATCCCGTTGATCCTGTGCCCGAGCCCCGGTGGCGGAGGGCACGGCGGTGACCCGGGTGGCGGCGGCGACCCGTTGCCCTCGGACCGACCAACCAAGCCGGCTTGACCGGCGCTCCATAACTGAAACGGCTTGACCGGCGGTCCGTCGGCGACGGCCCTACCTGACAGGATGGCGGGCTATGAACGCCCCTCGCGCCTGGGCCGGCGGCGCCGGAAGCAGTGACGAACCGGCCCGGTCGGACCCGTTCGTGAGCGGGCTCTCGGAGGTCATCGGGGGCCCGCTCGGCGCGCACGCGGTCCGCCGCGGGTGGGGTGGGCGTGGCTTCTGGACCGCCGCCCGCGTCGTCCTGGCCCTGGCGTGCCTGACCCTGACCCTGCACTACGTGCAGAAGTCACCGTGCCGGGACGGCGCGTGGACCGACCTCAAGCAGTACCGGCAGTTCTGCTACACCGACGTGCTCGCGCTCTACTACGCCGAAGGGCTCAACGAGGGCAAGGTCCCCTACCGCGACCATCCGGTCGAGTACCCGGTGCTGACCGGCGCGTTCATGGGAGCGCTCGGGCTGCCCGTGCACGCGCTGGGCCAGGCCGGCCGGATCGGCAACGAGGGGCAGGCTTTCTACGACGCCAACGCCCTGGTCCTGGGCGCCCTCGGGGTCGCCACCGCGGCCCTGCTGCTGGCACTGCGGCGGCGAAGACCGTGGGACGTGGCCATGTTCGCCGCCTCCCCCGTCCTTCTCCTGACCGCGACGGTCAACTGGGACCTGCTCGCCGTCGCGCTCGCCGTGGCCGGGCTGTACGCGTGGGCGCGCCGGTGGCCGTTGGCCGCCGGCGTACTGCTGGGGCTCGGCGGGGCGGCGAAGCTGTGGCCGCTGTTCCTGCTCGGCCCGGTGCTGCTGCTCGCAGTGCGGGGCCGCCGCACGCCGGAGGCGGTGGCCGCCGCCGGGGCCGCCGCGGTCACCTGGGTGCTCGTCAACGCGCCGGTGTACTGGCTGTGGCCCCGGTCCTGGGGCCGGTTCTCCGAGCTCAACTGGGAGCGCCCGATCGACTGGGGCACGCTGTGGTACATCGGCGACCACTTCCCGCGCGGCGGCGGGCGGTCCGGCTTCGCCCTGTTCCACACCCTGGCCGGCCAGGTCGCGACGCTCAACCTGCTCACCTACGCCCTCATGGCCCTGGCCTTCACCGGCATCGCCGCACTGGCCCTCCTCGCCCCGCGCCGGCCCCGGCTGGCGCAGCTCGCGTTCCTGACCGTGGCCGCCTTCCTGGTCCTCAACAAGGTGTGGTCCCAGCAGTTCGTGCTCTGGCTGCTGCCGCTGGCCGTGCTGGCCCGGCCCCGGTGGGGCGCGTTCCTCGCCTGGCAGGCGGCTGAGGTCGGCTACTTCCTGGCCTTCTACGGTGAGCTGATGGGCGCCTCCGGCCGGCAGGTCATCCCGGAGGGAGTCTTCGTGCTCGCGGCCGGGCTGCGCCTGGTCACCGTGGTCGTCCTCAGTGGGCTGGTGGTCCGCGAGATCCTGCGGCCGGACCTCGACCCGGTGCGGCAGACGTACGGCGACGACCCGGACGGCGGGGTGCTGGACAGCGCGCCCGACGCGCCGTGGGTGACCCGGCTGGGCCGCCCACGGCCGGCCGGTCCGCCGGTCACGGGTCCAGCCGGAACACCACCGCACCGGCAACCTCTTCCCGGGTGATGCCGAGGCCGTCGACGGGGATCGCGGCCGCGTGCTGCCACGGGGTGCCGGCCGCCCGCTCGGGCAGCAGGACCACCGTACGCACGCCCAGGTCGCGCAGGCGCGCGACGCTCTCGGCGTCGGGGAAGGTGTGGCTCAGCCGCCGCGCCTCGGCCTGGCGGGCGGGCGTGAAGCTGCTGCCACCGTTGACCATCGGCACGAACCGGTCGGTCGACCACAGCATCACGGTCATGTCGAAGTAGCCGTCGCTGGGCAGCACGAGCATCGGCCCGGTGACCGAGCGCAGCGCGGCCGGCGCCGGTGCCACCTGCTCGTGCGGCGTCTGGTTGGTCCCCTCCACGAGCACGAGCACCAGCGGCACCAGGCTGGCCAGGCGAAGCAGGGGCCCGGGGCCGGACGGGACCCGGCCGGCGGTCAGCTCCCGCGCCCGCTCCAGGAAAGCGCACACCGCTCCGGCGGCCAGGACGCCCAGCAGCAGCGTCGTCCACATCACCAGGCGCCCGGGCGTACGCAGGGCGTCCCAGCCGTAGACGTGGTCGTGCAGGGTGAGGTAGCCCGGCCGGCCGTCGCCGCCCAGCATGGTGCCCATGCCGAGCGCGATGGTGATGAGCACGCCGGCGGCGAGCAGCAGCCGTACGTGGATGCGCCAGACCGAGAACACCAGGCCGGCCGCTGCGATGCCGTAGAGCGCGAAGCCCGGCAGCAGGGTCATCTCCGGGTGCCAGGGGAGCAGGGCCCGGGCCGGCTCGTGCAGGTCACCCCAGACGAGCGAGTCGGGCGGGGCGACGAAGAAGCCGCGCAGCGGCGACGAGAACAGTGCCACGTCGCCGGCGTCGCGCTGCGCGTACGGGTGCAGCTCGAGAACCTTCAGGTAGGGCTGCGCCACCAGCAGGCACGTGGCGGCGAAGATGCCCCCGCCGGCCACGTCCGCGGCGAGCACCCGCCAACCCACGACAGGCCGGCCGCGCACCAGCCACCCCACCGCGGCCACCACGGCGGCCAGCGCCAGCACGTAGGCGAAAGGCACGCTGATGCCGATGCCCACGGTCACCTGCCACGCGGCCACCAGCCAGCCGGCGACGACCCAGCCCGCCCGGCGCCGCGCCGGGCGGTAGCCTTCCCGCAGCGACCAGCCATGCCCGCGGGCGAGCATCGCCAGCGAGAGCACGATCCCGCCGGTCGAGATCACGTGCAGGTGCCCGGTCTGGGCCAGCCGCCACGGCGCGTACACGAACGCGACCGCGGCCAGCGTCGCACCGGTCCGGCCGGCGCCGAGCTGGCGAACCAGCGCGTACGCCCCGATGAACGCCAGCGCGTGGGAGAGCACGAAAATGATGTTGTACCGGAGGGTCGCGTCCTCGGGGCCGGTGCCGATCATGCCGAACGGGGCGTAGCCGATCAGCGACTCGGTAAAGGCGAAGCTGTACGGCTCAGGGAAGAACGCGTTGCTGTGCCACAGCTGGCTGGGATCGGTCCGCAGCGCATGGCCCGACCAGGCCAGCATCCACGTGACGAGGGTCGGGTCCCCCAGGTCCCGGGGGAGGGTGTGCCGCGGGTCGGCCAGCGTCGGCCAGGTCATCACCACCGCGAGCACGAGCCCGCCCAGGCAGGCGAGGGTCCACTCGTGGACGGTGAACCGCCCGACCCGCGTGGCGAGCCGGCGGGCACGGCCGGGGACGGGCTCGGGAGCCGGGGCGAACCTGGACCACCGGTCCTCACTGTTGCGGCTCTCCCCCTGCTCCGGCCCGTCGGCGGGGGTCGGCTCCCCGGCGTCGCCCGCAGGCCTCCCGGCCTCCACGGTCCCGGCCTCCACCTGCCCGGTCTCCACGGGGGTGGCCTGGGTGGGTTCGGCCTGGTCGGATCTGGTCTGACCGGGCTCAGCGGGGGCTGCGACCGCTGGCTCGGCCGGGCCTGGGACTGCCGGGTCTGCCTCGTCGCGCTCCCGTTGCCGCGTACTCATCGACGCATTCTCTACTCGCCGCGAGCTCGCTGTCCGACCCGCCTACCCCGCGAGCCGCCCGCGCAGGTATGCGATGTCGGCGCCCTGGCCAGCCGCCCCGCCCGGCGTCTCGACCAGGACCGGCGCGCCCGCGGCGGACGCGACCGCGAGCAGCAGCTCGGGGTCGATCTCGCCCTGCCCGATGTTCGCGTGCCGGTCCCGGCCGGAGTCGAACGGGTCCCGGGAGTCGTTGAGGTGGACCAGGTCGATGCGGCCGGTGATCGCCTTCACCCGGTCCACGACGCCGAGCAGCTTCTCGCCGCCCGCGTGGGCGTGGCAGGTGTCCAGGCAGAAGCCGACGCCGTACTCCCCAACCGCGTCCCAGAGGCCGGCCAGCGCGTCGAACCTGCGGGCGCACGCATTGTCGCCGCCGGCCGTGTTCTCGATGAGGACGGGGCAGCCGAGCCCGCCGGACTCTGCCGCGTACGAGAAGGCCTTGCGCCAGTTCGCGAAGCCGGCGGCGAGGTCGTCGCCCTTGTTGACGTGTCCACCGTGGACGATGAGCCCGGCGGCCCCGACCGCCGCGGCCGCCTCAGCGTGGCTGACCAGCAGCTTGCGGCTTGGGATGCGGATGCGGTTGTTGAGCGTGGCGACGTTGATGACATAGGGCGCGTGCACGTAGACGGTCACCTCGGCGGCCCGCAGCGCCGCGGCGTCCGGCCGCGGCTCCGGCGGCTTCCACCCCTGCGGGTCGGTGAGGAAGAACTGCACCGCGTCCGCGCCCCGCGCCGCGGCCTCAGCGAGCGGGTCGTCCGAGTCGACGTGCGCTCCGATACGCATGCGGCGAAGCCTACTGTGGGTGCCCGACACTTCTGGCCATCACCCGGAGGGAGGACGCGTCGTTGGGCTGGATGACCGGGTCAGGGGGGATGACCGATGGGCTCTGGCTGCCGCGCCATCGCCGTGGCGCTCGTCTCAGTGCTCGCCGCCGGGCCGCTGCCCGGCCCGTGGGCCAACCCAGCCGCAGCGTACGCAGAGCCGCTGGGCACTGCCCGGGTCACCTTCTCCGGCGAGGTCGGGCTGCTGTCCTGCACGTCAGCGCCGGACCGGAGCGAGGTGCGGGTGTCCGCCGGGTCGCCGGTTGAGCTCGTCAACGCGCTCGGGGAGCCGGCCCGGTTGACCCTGGACGGCCAGCCCGGCCCGGCCGTCGCCGCCGGTGAGGCGGTGGTGCTGAAGTTCCACCAGGGACCGGTCGCGGTGCGCCTGGAGCCGGACTGTGCCGGGTTGCTGCACCGGTCGTTCGAGGCGGTGACGGTCGAGGTCGCGCCCAAGCCGCCGGCCACCTCGCCGGCACGGACCGCCGCTCCACCGGGTCCGGCGCCGGGCGCCGGCGCCACGGGGTCGGCAGGCGATCCGGGCGCGCCGGGGCGGCAGGCCCCCGGAGCGCCGGCCCGCACCGGCAGCGCGGTGTCCGCCCCCGCCCGGTCGCCCGCCCGGGCCCCGGACACCGGCGACCCCGCCGCACAGTGGTCGCGCGACATCACCGGGATCGACCCAGCACCCTCCCGCGGGAACGGCCTGCTGGCTCTGGTGGCGATCTTCTGCGTT
>Ga0075420_100000368_pt1 | contig 34868 bp, 29 predicted proteins | sample SoiMetdeltSBSDD4_FD_75296 | JGI IMG/M metagenome (GOLD analysis project Ga0075420, IMG submission 75296) | Bulk soil microbial communities from a Populus tree surrounding site in Tennessee, USA - Soil MetaG P. deltoides SBSDD4 | ecosystem: Environmental > Terrestrial > Soil > Tree plantation...
GGTGTAGCTCAGCCCGGCGAGAGTGCCTGCCTCGGACGCAGGAGGCCGTTGGTTCGAATCCAACCACCCTGACCAATTCGCAAACAATATTGTCCCGTAGCTCAGCGGAACAGAGCACCGCGTTCCGACCGCGGAGGTCGCGCGTTCAACTCGCGCCGGGACATCCAAATATTGCGGAAGGTGGTGCGTAGTGGTGCGCAACCGGTTTCGAAAGCCGGGCCGACCTCACGGTCGAGGGTTCGACTCCTTCACCTTCCGCCAAACAACGTCGCAATCACTGACATGCTCCGCCAAGGGGACTGTGGATTGAGTCGCGAATGATCTCTTCGATCATTGTTGTCCGCTGAACGCCACGACCCGGCACGTAAAATTATAGCGATAAATCTAATCTCGCTGCAACCTGCGCTTGCTATAGCCCCGACTTCGCACAATTTAGGGGAGCACCTCTGATGGCGGCACTTGCTGGGTTGTTCTTGCTCTTGGGTATTGTCACGGTCATCTATCCGATCCGGGCGATTGGGCTTGATCGGCGGTTCTATGGCGTAGTCATGATCTTCGTCGGTGTGGCCCTGGCCGTCGCCGCCGACACAGACAAGCCGCAGACGCAGGGTCGCGGTACGCAACAAACGCAGTCTCGCCAAGCGACACCGAACTATGGATCTTCGAGCCGCTGCTATACCGACTCATCGGGCACCTACCGCTGCGAAGGTCAGAGCAACTTCGGTGCGTTAGGTTCTGCGACCTCGAATATGGTCTGCCGAAAGAACCCGATTACTGACCAGCAGGATTGCACGTTCGAAACGAACGTTCGTTGATAGCGCTCGACCGGCGGGGCCAAGCTCCCCGCACCGGCAGAACGGTGAAGCTCTAGCGAAGGCGGGCCGTCGCATCACACGCTAGGCGTGGCAAGCCCGCTTAGCCAAGCCTCATCGCCGCTGGCCCTGGTCGAACACGATCCGCATCAGGTCAGTGACGTTCCGGGCCCCGAACTTTTCCATCAGCTTGGCGCGGTGCACCTCGATGGTGCGATGGCTGATGCCGAGTTCCCGCCCGGCCTCCTTGGCGGACGCTCCGTTCAGGATCGTTGCCAGCACCTCGCGCTCGCGCCGCGTCAGCGGCTCGCGGCCCGGGAAAAACAGTTCCGGCAGGCCCGGATCGTCCTGCTTGCGCAGCGAGTAGGCCGAGATCGCCTGTTTGACGCGCTCGACCACCTCGCTGCCGCGGAACGGCTTTTCGATGAAATCGAGCGCCCCGGCCCGGATGGCGTCGACCGCCATCGGGATATCGCCCTGGCCCGAGACAATGAAGATCGGCGCCGGATAGTCCTGCGCGTGCAGTTCCCGGAGGATGTCGAGCCCGGAACGGCCGGGGATATGCACATCGAGGATGATCGAAACCGGGGTCGCGGTGCGCGCATGCGCCAGAAACGACGCTCCGTCGGCGAACGCCACCACCCGGTACCCCGCACGCTCGAAAATGGTCGTTAACGTTGCGCGGACGCCGGGGTCGTCGTCGACAATGAAAATCTCGCCGGCGGCAACGGATTCATGCGGTGAATCGGGCATTTGTGACGACATGGTGCGACTCAGAAATGCTGCCGAAGTGCATTTTATACGTATTCGCTCGTAGGGTCGACTTTACCGGGCCCTATTCAGGGGCGGCCTAAAATCACATCGTCATCAGTGGAACCAAGTGCAGGGCGCGCGCGTGACGACTCTTCACAACGGCCCATCCGGTGCGCTCGACCAGATCAAGATCGATCTGTCCCGGTTCGAACTGGAACCCGACCTGCGGAACAGTGTCAGGGAACACTACAGGCATCTCGAAACGCTGGCAGCGAGTCTGAAGAAGCTCGGGATCGACGGTAAATCGATCGATCACCACGTCACCCAGATTTTCGAAAAATACCGCATAGAGCTGCTCCGGAACATCGAGCGATTCGAACAGACCGTGAGCATTTGAGGCGAATGGCGTCGAACAGCGTGGGAGTGACAGAGATGATCGCATTGGCAGAGTGCAATATCGGCGGTGAAGACGCCCGGCTTGCGGCCCTGCATCGATACGACGTGCTCGACACCCAGCCGGAAGAGGCCTTCGACCGCATCACGCGCCTAGTCAAGATCGTGCTCGAAATGCCGATGGCCGTCGTCTCGCTGGTCGACCGCGACCGGCAGTGGTTCAAGTCAAAGCAGGGCGTGAAAGCGGCGGAGACCCCCCGCAATATCTCGTTCTGCACCCACACCATCCAGGGATCGGCGCCGCTGATCGTGAACGACGCGCACATCGACCCGCGCTTCGCGAACAGCCCGCTGGTGATCGGCGATCCGCACATCCGTTTCTACGTCGGGGTGCCGCTGCGCAGCCGCGACGGCTACAACGTCGGCGCGCTGTGTTCGATGGACACCAAGGCGCGCGATCTCAGCCCCGAGCAAGTCACCGTGCTCGAAGATCTCGGCCGGCTGATCGTCGACGAGCTCGAGTTGCGGGTCCAGGCCTCGACCGATGTCCTGACCGGCCTGATGAGCCGGCGCGCATTCACGGAACAGGGTGACCGCGAGGTCGCACGTGCGAAGCGCTACGGCACCCCGCTGAGTTGCGCGCTGATCGATGCGGACTACTTCAAGTCGATCAACGATAGCCACGGGCACGGCGTCGGTGACCTCGCGCTGAAGCATCTCGCGACGATCTGCAGCCGGGAGCTGCGCACCTCGGATTGTATCGGCCGCATCGGCGGCGAGGAATTCGCGATCATGCTGCCGGAAACGGAATTGGCGACGGCGATGGATGTGTCGGACCGCCTGCGCAAGATCATCGCCTCGAGCCCGATCGAGGTGAACGGCACGACGATCAACATCACGGCCAGCATCGGCGTCGCCGAATATACGGAAGCCATGCGGAATTTCGACGGCCTCCTCAGCAACGCCGATTTCGCGATGTACGATGCGAAGAACAGCGGACGCAATCGCGTCGCCTGCTACCTGGGCAAGGAAATCAGCCTGCTGGCCCGCAGCGAGGACCGTCAGGACAGCGTCCTGGCGTTGGCCTAGCGCATCACGACTTCTGTTTGATCCGTCACCTCGGCATCAGGTCTTAGCAGCCTTCATTTTATTGCCACTGCGATGACAGCATCGCAGCAACGCCGACCTGCGCCCTGCCCGGCGCGTGCGCGGTCCATCACGCTATTCCGACATGTGTCCCTCTCCTGCCACCGGTTTGTAAAACCGGCGTCTATGAAACCGGCAGGTCGGCCGACGAGAGGTTCGAATCCTCGGGGACGCACCAACAACGCGGACGTGGCTCAAAGGTAGAGTCCCTGAGCGCCACTCAGGGGGCGCGGGTTCGATTCCCGCCGTCCGCACCAATTCGCCTGGGAAGCTAATCTGGTGAAAGCACCGCACTGAAAATGCGGAGAGGTTGGCTCGAAACCAACCCCAGGCACCAGTTCCAGGCGGCAATTCAAATGGGACGATAGCTCAACCGGGAGAGCAACCGCCTTGCAAGCGGAAGATGCGGGTTCGATTCCCGCTCGCTCCACCATTTCATTCCTGGATGGCGGAATCGGTAGACGCGCCTGATTGTTAATCAGGTGCCGCAAGGCCTGCAGGTTCGAGCCCTGCTCCAGGAGCCACTTACATAAGGCTGGCGGGAAGTGCTGAGTTGTAGTCGCCGGGGCCGCCGAAGCGACCGTTCAGACGAGCCCAGCCGAGGTGCCTCAGCTTGAAAGTGGCCGCATCATTCCAGCGACCATCCACGCGATGAGACCGGCGCCGAAGCAGCGCGGTTCAGGTGAGCTTTGCCGCCTTCTCTTCCTCGAAAGTTACCGCGACGGCCGCATTTGCCGAGAGGCGGACCTTCTGTCCTTCAACCTCGGCAACCAGACTCAGGTCGATAAGATGATGATGCCCCTTGTGCTGACCTTGGCCACTATCGGCCTTGGTGAGCTTGATCTTGCCGTTCTCAACACGGTCAACGGTGCCAACGTGAACACCGTCGGCTCCGATCACTTCCATATGCTCTTTGATATTGCTGCTGTTCATTCGATGAACTCCTTGGACTTACTTAACACTCGCCAAGTTCTGAAACGCATCGTCAGGCGTAGTAGACGAGGAAGGTCGTATACGTGCGATGTGAAATGGGCGATCGAACTGGACAACAACGGGTCCCGTTGAATTGTTCCAGCATGACGAAATTGCATGATTTTGCCCCTCTCCGGCAGGGACAGGGGCCATTGCCGTGCGCAAACCAACGCGCTGCCGTCGTCTAGCGGCCAGGATGCCGGAACCTCACTCCGGAGATCGCGGGTTCAAATCCCGCCGGCAGCGCCAACCTCTCCGCCTGTCATGGCGGGACATAGCCCGTCGAAGACGGGCGTAAACGCCCTGGTGTTCCGGCCATCCACGTCTTTCGAAAATTCAGAAGACAAAACGTAGATGCCAGCTTTCGCGGGCATGACGAACAAAACAAACCGGGAGCTAACTCTATTTCGGAATCTTGATCCCGGTCTCCTGGATTACGCGCCGCCACTTTTCGTAGTCGCGGCGGATCCAGGCATCGAATTCCTGCGGTGTATTGATCTTCGCCGCCACCGCGCCAAGCTCTTGCAGACGCTTCACGATCGCCGGCTCCTGCACGAACGTGGCGAGCGGCGCGGCGATCCGTGCACGGATTTCGGCGCTCGTACCCGACGGCACCATGATGCCGAGCCATGACGTGACGTCGAACTCCGGCAGCGTCTCGGCGATGGCCGGCAGGTCCGGCAGGAACGGCACTCGTTCCGCGGTCGTGACGCCAAGCGCGCGCAGCTTGCCCTCCTGCGCGAGCGGCAGTGCCGACGGCAAGGTGTCGAACATCATGTCGACATGGCCACCGAGCAGCGACGGCAGCGCCGGCCCGCTGCCGGTGTAAGGGACATGCAGGATGTCGGTCTTAGTCAGCCGCTTGAACCACTCGGCCGAGAGGTGCGGCGAGGCGCCGAAACCGGAACTCGCATAGCTGAACTTGCCGGGCGCCGCCCGCACCAGCTCGATCAATGATTTCACGTCCTTCGCAGGAAGCGCCGGGCGCACCACCAGCAGATTGGGAAAGCTCGCGATCAGCGCGACCGCCGCCAGGTCCCGCGGCGGATCGTAGGGCAGATCGCCACGCAGATGCGGCAGCAGCGTCGTCGTGGTGCCGGTGCCCATCAGCAGCGTGTGACCGTCGGCGGCGGCTTTCGCACCGGCCGCGGTGCCGGTCGCGCCAGCGGCGCCGGAGATATTTTCGACCACCACCGCCCGTCCGAACGCGCCGCTCAGGCGCTCCGCGACCAGCCGTGCCAGGATGTCGGTCGCGCCGCCGGCCGGAAACGGCACGACGATGCGAACCGTCCTCTCGGGATAGGTCAATGCCGGCTGTGCCTGCGCATCGGACACACCGGGCAACATCGCTGCGAACAGCGCCGCAATCGCGCCGGCCCGGTGCCGCATCATCGTTCGCCTCCCTGGTCGCGCTCGTTGTTGGCGCGTCCACCAATCCTACACCAACTCCGCCCATGGCGCGGACTGGGCGGTCTTTTGATACCTCCGCGCGGCGGCGGAATTTCCATCCACCGTTGCAGCAGGGGCACACGTGTTAGCGGTCTCTTGAGGTACAATTGCCCGTCTGCGTTGCATGGGATTCGGCGGGCAGCCTGCGTTGCGCAATTTCGGGGGCACAGGAAAATGAAATCACGTTCTCTATGGGCAAGCTTTGCAACATTGATCGCGTTCACAGCCGCGCCTGTGATGGCAGCGGACATGCGCATGCCGGTGAAGGCGCCGCCGCCGGTGGTCGCTCCGGCCTACAACTGGACCGGGTTCTACATCGGCGCCCATGTCGGAGGAGCCTGGGGCGACAAGGATTGGTCTGACCCATTCGGTGACTTCTTTTCGACGCCGGGGGGCAGTCTCGGATCGCACGACGTGAGCGGCGTCATCGCCGGCGGCCAGATCGGTTACAACTGGCAGGCTCCTGGCAGCAACTGGGTCTTCGGCATCGAGGGCCAGGGAAGCTGGGCCAACCTCAAGGGCGACCATATTGTTGGCGGGGACGAGCTTTTCAGAACGAAGGTCAGATGGCTCGCCACCGTCGCCGGCCGTCTCGGCTATGCTTGGGATCGTGTGTTGCTTTATGCCAAGGGGGGCGCCGCGTTCGCGGGCGACAAGTTCACACACATAGACATCGACGATAACATCCCGTTCTCCAGCGACAAGACACGCACGGGCTGGATGGTGGGTGGCGGGCTAGAACTGGCGCTGGCCGGCAACTGGACGGTGAAGGGCGAGTACAATTACATGGATTTCGGCAACAAGGAGGTCACGATCTTGATCGCAACCTTCCCGAATCGGTTTGACATCGACCAGCAAATCCACGCGGTCAAGTTTGGCATCAACTATCGCTTCGGTGGCGGGGCTGCTCCGGTCGCTGCACGTTACTGAGGGAAACTGCGCGTCCCAAGACCTGTACCTTGCGGCGCCTTCATGGACCTCCGATTTCCTGTCGGGGCCTGTTTCATTCTTGTCTGCTCACCATTTTCAGATCGAGTCCCGCCGCAACAAATCGTGCGGCCCGATGGTGCGCGTGGTCTGCACCACCGATTGCGGCGTGACGAAATACAGATCGACATGGCCGCGCTTATTGCATGAAGACGCGCGTAGACGCGCTCTTATTTGGAAGACGCGCGTAAACGCGCTCTTGTTTGGAAGACGCGCGTAAACGCGCTCTTGTTTGCATGAAGGCGCGCGCAGGCGTGCTTTCGTTTGTGCGCGCTGCAGGCGCCCCTAACACCAACTCCACCCATAGCTCAGCGGATTGAGAGCGCCGGTTTGCGGAACCGGAGGCCGCAGGTTCGAGTCCTGCTGGGTGGTCCAATTTTTGGTCCGAACGCGATCAGCGGCCGGGCTTGAGCACATCGCACGCCCAGTCCCACATGGCGTGGGTGCCGAGGGTCATGTTGTCGACCTGGCAGTGGTGGAAGCCGCCCTGTTCGCGGGTGAAGACCTTGAGAGTCTTCTCCTTGGAACCGACGGCGTCGAACAGCGTGTGCGCCAGCGACAACGATATCTGCTCGTCGCCTTCACCGTGCAGCAGCAGGAACGGACAGCGCATCTTCTGAACGATGCCGTCGAGCCGGAAGCCTTCGAGCACCTTGAGCGCGGCGGCCTGGCTGTCGACGCCGAGCACCCATTGCAGGTGCTCGGGCGGCACCGACAGCGACAGCACTTTGCCGGTGGCGAGGTCTTCCAGCCGCTTCTGCCAGATCGCGTGATAGTCCCACTGCGCGCCCCAGGCGACGCAGCAGGCAAAGCGTGGTTCTAACGAAGCGGCGCGCGGCGCGTAGTAGCCGCCGAGGCTGAGCGCCATCACGCCGATGCGCTTGGGATCGAACTCCGGCCGGCCGGCGAGGTAGTCATAGACCGGCGTGGCATAGCGCTCGGTCTCCGCGATCAGCGGCAGATTGCGGAAGCGCACGCTCTCGCCGTTGCCCGGCCCGTCGACGATCAGGCATCCGATGCCGCGCGCGGCGAGATCGGGGATCCCGTAGCCGTACTGGATTTCTTTGGTGACGTCGAAGCCGTCGAAGAACACCATCGCCGGCGCCGGACCATCGCCGGCAACGGCGCGATCCGGATGCACCAGCAGTGCGGGCAGGCTCGCGCCCTCGTACGGAATTTCCACGGCCTCGATCTGCGGAGTGCGGATGAGCGCCGTGGCGTCGCGGAACGTCTTCACCGATTTGGCGTAGACGTCCATGCCGCGTTGCGACTTCGGCTGCAGGAACCGCTCGCCGGTCTGGTAGTAGCGCGCGGCCCGATGGAAGCAGGACGCGGCGGTGAACTGGTGGCCGTTGCTCTCTGCGGCGCGGCCGCGGGCCTCGATGGTGTCGCCCATGCGGGTCCATTCTTCGAACCACGCATCATCGTTGCCGACCTTGTCGCGCAGCGCGCGGCCGACGCGGTTGACGTCGTCGATCTCGGCGCCGCCCCACGGCGCGCCCGAGAGGCAGATCAGCAGCCCCATCGACCATCGGTAATTGTCGGGAAAATACAGAAACGCCGGATCGTTGCTGCGGTCTGTCACGCACTGCCCCCCGACTTCAAGCGCCGACTTTACGTGGCGCCTTTACGTGGCGCCTTTACGTGTCTTGGCCGTCTTTAGGCGAGGAACTATCCCACAGTCCCCGCGACCCCGAAAGCCTGCGGTACCTTGCACGATCGCGGGCCGGCCATCCTGAAATGTGCAACACTGAAACGAGAGGAGCGTATCGTGACTGAGCTCAAGATCTACGGCGACCATGACGAGCGCACCATCGCGCAGATGTGGCGCTGCATGGGCGTCGGCAGCGTGGCCGGCGGCGTGCTCTGCGCCGACGGTCACCTCGGCTATGCGCAGCCGGTCGGCGGCGTGGTCGCCTATGAAGACCACGTGTCGATCTCGGGTGTCGGCTTCGACATCGGCTGCGGCAACATGGCGACGCGCATCAACCTCAAATACGAGGACATCAAGGCGCGCGTGCCGGTCATCGCCAACGACATCAACAAGGCCATCAGCTTCGGCATGGGTCGCACCAACCCGAAGCCGATCGACCACGCGGTGTTCGATTCGCCGCTGTGGGAGGACGCGGGCACGGGTCATCTCAAGCAGATGGCTCGCGCCCAGCTCGGCACCGTCGGTTCCGGCAACCACTACGTCGACCTGTTTGAGGACGAAGCGGGCTACGTGTGGATCGGCGTGCACTTCGGCTCGCGTGGCCTCGGCCACAAGAGCGCGATGCACTACCTCAAGCTCGCCGGCGGCAAGGACGGCATGGACGTCGCGCCGACGGTGGTATCGGTCGAGAGCGAGCTCGGCCAACGCTACCTCGCGGCGATAACGCTGGCCGGCGAATACGCCTATGCCGGCCGTGAGTGGGTGGTGGAAACGGTGCGCCGGATGCTGTGCGCCAAGGTGCTCGACAGCGTGCACAACCACCACAACTACGCCTGGCGCGAGCGCCACGGCGAGCGTGACCTGTGGGTGGTGCGCAAAGGCGCGACGCCGGCGTTCCCGGGCCAACGGGGTTTCGTCGGCGGTTCGATGGGCGACAACGCCGTCATCCTCTCGGGCATCGAGAACGAGGACGGCGCCAAGAGCCTGTACTCGACCGTGCACGGCGCCGGCCGTGTGATGTCGCGTACGCAAGCCAAGGGCAAGCGCAACCGCAAGACCGGCGAGGTGATCAGCCAAGGCCGCGTCAGCCACGACGCCATGCAGGCGTGGCTGCGCGACAAGGGCGTGCACCTCGTCGGCGGCGACCTCGACGAAGCGCCGCAGGCCTACCGCCGGCTGACCGACGTGCTCGCGCAACATGCGGGCACGGTCAAGATCGAGCACACGCTGCGTCCGTTCATCGTCGTGATGGCGGGCGCCGACGTGTTCGATCCGTTCAAGGACTGAAGGATGGCAGGAGACTGCCATCCTTTCTCCCTCCGGATTCGTTTTCAATTGTGGTTGCGGTGACCGGAACGGTTACGGCCGCGATTGCAAATCGCGTAGATGCGGGTTCGAGTCCCGTCCGCAACTCCACCTATCACCATTCAATTTGGGGACAGCACAAGGTGCAGATGATCCTTGCAAGATCGTCGTGGCCGGAGCGTTACCGGCTGTCTCCACCAATCATGCCCTCGTAGCTCAACGGACAGAGCGCCGAGCTTCTACCTCGGGACCGTGCGGGTTCGAGTCCTGCCGAGGGCTCCACCTACGTCTTCGCTTGGATGGTGACGAAAACAAATGGAGGGTTGGCCGAGCGGAAAGGCACCGCACTGCTAACGCGGCAAGACCTTCGGGTCGGGCAGGTTCGACTCCTGCACCCTCCGCCATCCGCCGCTACGATGCGAGCTTGAGCGCGCCGTATTGCAACCGGACCAGCCGCGTCATCGTTGCCAGGGCGGCGAGTATCGCCGCACCATCGTCAACGTCGCGCGCGAGCTTGAGCGCCGTCGCGGCGGCAGCCATTTGGGCCGTGTATGTGTGGGCCGTGTAAGCGGTGGTCGACATGCACACTCCCCCGAATCGTCTGAACGGAGCGTGCGCCTGACCTGGTTGCAAAATTCTTACCCGCGAATCCTCGCGCTCTAAGTTCCCTTGCGCGCCAAACTCCTTGCGCGCCAAACTCCTGCGCTCAATGAAAAGCCCGGCGCGAAGGCCGGGCTGATCAATCTCGAAAATGTGTCAGTCGCCGCGAACGGCGTATACGCCTAGCAACGGAAGTTGTTGCTGGTGTACGGACGGTGGCACCAGGCGCGACGCGGAACGACGACGACCGGCGGCGCGACCACCAGCGGCACGCCCGGCGTTACGACAACGGCGCGCACCGGCCGGCAACGACCACCCGGTCCACGGTACCAGCCACGGCCGCAGCCATCGGCAACCTGCTCAACCATCCCGTTGCCGGACTCCACGACCGCGGACCCCATCTGGCTCACGACCGGCATGGCAACCACCGGAGCGCTCAACGCCACAGCCGCCGCTACCACCAGACCCGAGAAAAGCTTTCGCATTGATTGATCTCCCTTAGTCATTCGTCACCCATCCACGCCTCGATATGCATCAATTGTTCTCGCGAAGCCAGTGGATTTTAGGCGGCAGAAGCATCGCACGATGAACTGATATTCAGACATGTCTGGTTTGTGCGCTGCTCCCTTCGTCTAGTGGCTAGGATCGCGGATTTTCACTCCGCAGAAGACGGATCGAAACCGTCAGGGAGCGCCATTTTTTGGCGGGTTCGTTCAATGGCAGGACGGCGCGTTTTGAGCGCGCCTATGTGGGTTCGATTCCTACGCCCGCTTCCATCTTTGATTCGCAGGGCCTCGTTGGCGAGGAGCGATCTCTCATAAGGATCGACAGCCGGGATCATCACCCGGACCTGCGACCACTTCATGCCTGCGTAGCTCAATGGCAGAGCGTCGGGATGTGGCCCCGGAGAATGCGGGTCAACCGCGCGCAGGTTCCAGACTCTTGCATCTGTGTGAAGGGGCGTAGCTTAGCCTGGCCAAAGCATCCGGTTCCAACCCGGAGATCGCGGGTTCGAATCCTGCCGCCCTTGCCAGCTTCATCTGGACGTTCACGTTCCGCGCGCCGCCGCGCTCGCCTTCCCGACGCTTGTGCGGCGTTCATGCGAAGGCAAAGCATTCCGGCAGGATGCCGGTAACCAATTTGTCAAGGATGGAACCCGGCGCCACGCGTCCTAACCGGACTGCAACCGGTTTCGCGGCATGGGTTGCGGGACAAACCCAGCCTTGGAGCACGCCCTTGTCCGCCCGTTGCAAGTTTGCCCGCTGCAAGTCCGCCCATCGCAACATGCTGCTCGCCGGCACGATCGCGCTCACAGCGCTGAGCGGCGCAGCGCAAGCCCAGAACATCAAGTCGCCGATTCACGGCCTCATCTCGATGGGCGCCTACCGATTTGTCGGCGCCGGCGGCGACCCGATCAACACGCTGGACCCGCTCAACGCCAAGCCCGGAATTTTCGGCGGCCTCGTCGTGGTCGCGACCTGGAACCAGTTGCAGCCAACGCCCGACACGCAAATCGGCCCCGGAAACCCCATCGACCAGGCATTGGCGCAGGTGCGCGCATACAACGAGAAGAATCCGCAGAAGCCGATCGGCGTGAAACTCAGGATTTGGGGCGGCTACCAGGCGCCGGATTGGGCCAAGCAGATCGGCGGCAATCCGATCCAGACCACGCACAACGGCGTGTCGCGTATCATGGGGCGCTTCTGGCTTCCCGCCTATCGGCAAGCCTGGGCGAACCTGCAACACCAGCTGGCGGCGCGCTACGACACGTGGCCGCTGATCAAGGAAGTGTCGATTACGCAGTGCATGTCGTACACGGCCGAGCCGTTTGTCGTCCCGATTGAGCCCAGCGTGTTGAACCCGCTGAAAGCCGCAGGCTTCAACGACGCGGCTTACAGGAATTGTCTCAGCAACGCGGTCGCGGACTATTCCTCATGGAAGGAATCGCGGCTGGTGCTCTCGGTCAATCCGCTTCGGACCGGGCAAGGACAGGGCAACGGCGACATCGCCTTCACCAAGCAGGTCATGGCCAATTGTCGCAAGGCCGTCGGCCGCCGCTGCGTGCTCGACAATCATAACCTCGACAATCTCGATCTGCCGAAGCCGCTCTACCCGCTCTACGACTACATGAAGCAGCTCGGTCCCGAGATCGAATTCCAGACTTACGTCAGAACGCCCAAGGATTTCGCCGGCACCATCAAGATGGGCGCCTCGTATGGCGCGAGCGGGATCGAACTCTATCAGGACTACGGCGGATTCCCCTTGGTGCCGGATACCCAGCTCAAGCTGTGGGCGTCCTGGCTCGAGAAGAACTCCGGCCTGCCCGGGCACTGATGCGAGAGCTTGCGGCCCAGTAGCCCTCTCTCCCCAATCGAAGTCGGATGTTTCCGACTTCGATCACTCTACTGGAGCCAAACGCGGGTAAACCCGAGTTTGGCGGGGAGAGGGCACAACAACGGGCGCCCTACTCCGCGGCGGCTTGCGGCCGGCCTTCCTGGATCGCGCGCCACACCCGCTCCGCCGTCGCCGGCATCTCGATGTGGCGCACGCCGTAGACCGACAGCGCATCGACGATCGCGTTGGCGACCGCCGGCATCGCGCCGACGCAGCCGGCCTCGCCGCAACCTTTCACGCCGAGCGGGTTGGTCGGTGTCGGCACCGGATTGGAGTGGATGTTGAGCGCGGTGATGTTGTCGGCACGCGGCATCGCATAGTCCATGAACGAGCCGGTGGTGAGCTGGCCGGAGTCCGGATCGAAATGGATATCCTCCATCAGGATCTGGCCGATGCCCTGCGCCACGCCGCCGGTGATCTGTCCATAGACCAGCAGCGGATTGATCACGGTGCCGACGTCGTCGACGACACTGTAGCGCACGATCTCGACCTGCCCGGTCTCTTCGTCAATCTCGACCTCGCAGACATGCGCGCCGTTGGGAAAATTCTCGGTGTCGGCGTAGAAGATGGACGTCATGGTAAGGCCGGCCTCCATGCCCTTCGGCAATTTGGCCGGGTTGTTCGATGCGCGTGCGACATCACCGATGGTGAGGGTCTGGTTGCTCTTCGTCGATGAGAACAGCCCATCCTCGAACTTGATGTCCTCGACGGCGACCTTCATCAAATGCGCGGCAATTTCCTTGCCCTTCTTCACCACCTTATCGGCCGCAGCAGCGACCGCAGAACCGCCGAGCGCTCCAGAGCGCGAGCCGCCGGTGCCTTCGCCGTAGAACACGGTGTCAGTATCGCCGGAGATATAGGTGACGTCCTTCGGATCGAGACCGAGCCGATCGCACGCGATCTGTTTGAACGCGGTCTCATGGCCCTGTCCCTGGTTGTTCGAACCGGAGAACAAGGTGACGGTGCCGCCGCGGTCGAAGCGGATTTCCGCACCTTCGTTGCTGGGGGCGGCGGCGCGTTCGATGGTGTTCGACATGCCGATCCCGCGCAGCTTGCCGCGTTTGCGCGACTCCGCACGGCGCTTCGCGAAACCGTGGGCGTCGGCCATGTGCAGGGCTTCGTCCAGATTCTTCGCGAACTCGCCGGAGTCGTAGGTGAAGGTGAGGCCGGTCTTGTACGGCATCGCCTCCGGCGGGATCGAATTCTTCTGCCGCAGCACCGCCGGATCGATACCGAGCTCATCGGCCGCGAGGTCGACCATCCGCTCGATAACATAGGCGCATTCCGGCCGGCCGTTACCGCGATAGGGCCGGACCGGATTGGTGTTGGTCAGGACCGCGGTCACGTCGGCAAAAACCGCTGTTGTCTTGTAGACGCCCGCCAGCGTGCCAAGATTACCGACGAAGGACTGCCCCCCGGACTGCAGGAAGGCGCCGATATTGGCGATGGTGGTCACCCGCAGACCGAGGAAATTGCCGTCCTTGTCGAGTGCAAGCTCGGCGTCGGTGTAGTTGTCGCGCGCTTGGCCGTCGCTGAGGAACGCTTCCGAGCGCGTGCTGATCCATTTCACCGGGCGCCCGGTGACCTTAGCCGCCCACAGCACCAGCGCCACTTCGTTGTAGACCGCGCTCTTCATGCCGAAGGAGCCGCCGATGTCTCCCGACACGACGCGCACCTTGTGTTCCGGAACCTTGAGCACGAATTTGCACAGCTCTTCGCGGAACGTGAAGTTACGCTGGAGCGTGGTGTAGACGGTGTAGTGATCGTCGTACGGACGATAGACGCCGATCGAGCCGCGCGGCTCCATGCTGGCGGCGGTCACGCGGTTGATCACGAACTTATGTTTGACGACCTTGTGGGCCTTCGCGAACGCTGCGTCGGTCGCGGCCTTGTCGCCTTCGAGATGCACGAAGCAGATGTTGTTCGCGCAATCGTCCCACACCAGCGGCGCGCCCGGCTTGATCGCGTCTTCGGCGGAGACGATGGCGTCCAGCGGCTCATAGTCGACCTCGACCAGCTCGGCCGCGTCCATCGCCTGGTGCATGGTCTCGGCAACAATGAAAGCGACATAGTCGCCGACCCAGCGGACACGGTCGCGCGCCAGCGCGCGGTAGCGCGGCTTATAGAGCGGCGTGCCGTCGCGGCGTTTCGGACCTGACGGCACCGGAAGGTCGCCGAAGCCGGAATTGTCCCAGTCCTCGCCGGTGAGCACCGCCAGCACGCCGGGCGCGGCCTTGGCCTTGGACACGTCGATGCTTTTGATTTTCGCATGCGCGTGCGGGGAGCGCAGCACGTAGCCGGGCACCGTGCCCGGAAACATCATGTCGCCGACGTAGTTGCCTTGCCCCTGGACCAGCCGCGGATCTTCGAACCGCGGGACCGGTTGACCTATTGCCCATTGGCCCACTGCGCACCTCTCCTTGGTAATTCTGATGTTTGCGACTGAGTGTCAGATTGCCTCATGCCATCGCCAAATGCGAGCGTCTAGCCCACGTCACGTTCACAGGCTGGCACGGCCATTGCAGGGTCAAAAGCCGCGTGTTGGAGGGCGAAAATGCACCGTTTGGCAGGATTCATCCTGGGCCTCGCAACCGTGGCGATGCCGATCGGTGCCAAGGCGCAGTCCGTGGCCGAGTTCTACAAGGGTAAGAACGTCACCATCATCGTCGGCTACACTGCCGGCGGCGGCTACGACATCTATGCGCGCGCGCTTGGCCGCTACATGGGCCGACACCTCCCCGGCAACCCGAACTTCGTCATCCAGAACCTGACCGGCGCCGGCAGCCTGAATGCCGCCAACAACATCTACAACGTCGCGCCGAAAGACGGCACCGTGTTCGGCACCTTCGGCCGCGGCCTCGCGATCGAGCCGCTGATCGGCACCGCCCGGGTGCAATTCGACGCGACCAAGTTCACCTGGCTCGGCAGCGGCACCAACGAGATTTCGCTGTGCGCGACCTGGCACACGTCGCCGGTCAAGACCTGGCAGGATGCGTTGAAGCTCGGCTTCGCGGTCGGCGGCGAAGGCGCGGGCTCCGACCCCGATACTTACGCGGCGTTTGTGCGCAATGTGTTCGGCGTCAAGCTGAAGCTCGTCACCGGCTACCATGGGACGTCCGACATCATCCTCGCGATCGAGCGCGGCGAGGTCGACGGCCGCTGCGGCTGGTCGTGGTCGAGCATCAAATCGACACGACCGAGATGGATTCCGGAAAAGAAGCTGAACTACCTCTTCCACATGTCGGAGGTGAAGGCGCCGGAACTGCCGCACATCCCGACCATCCACGACTTCGCCAATGACCGGCAGAAGCAGATCCTGCGGCTCGTCACCAGCCGTCAGATCATCGGCCGCCCGTTCGCGGCACCGCCCGGCTTGCCTGCCGACCGCGCGGAGGCGCTACGCCGCGCTTTCGACGCGACATTGAAGGACCCGGCGTTCCTCGCTGAAGCCGACAAGCTCAAGCTCGAAGTCGATCCAGTCAGCGGCGAGGACGTCACGCGTCTGATCTCCGAACTCTACGCGACGCCGAAAGACATCGTCGAAGAAGCGCGGGTGGCGATCAAGCCGTAGCCCTTCTCCGCCCTCATCCTGAGGAGGCGCGCGTAAGCGCGTTTACGCGCGTCTTCTACGCGCTATGGCGCGTCTCGAAGGATGGGGCGGCCATGGTTCGAGACGCGCCTTACGGCGTTCCTCACCATGAGGCCGGTTGAGACCGAGCTACGAGCGCCCGTTCCTCCGCAGCAAGTCCCTGATCCGTTGCGGCGTCACCGGCAGCCGCGTGATCGCGCCCGGCATTTGCAGCGCGTCGTCGATGGCGGAGGCAATGGCGCCGCCGGCGCCGTTGATGCCACCCTCGCCCGCGCCCTTGAGGCCGAGCGGATGGCGCGGCGACGGCGCGTCCTCGGTCAGCAGCACCTCGACGTCGGGCACCTCGTGCAAAGTCGGCATCAGGTAATCGGCGAAGGTCGCCGACAGTGGCTCGCCGCGCTCGTCGTAGACGAACTCCTCCGACAGCGCGCCGCCGAGCCCCTGCACGCAGCCGCCGACGAGCTGCCCCTCGATCAGCAGCGGATTGACGGCACGGCCGACGTCATAAGCCACCATGAAGCGCTCGACTGCGATCTTGCCGGTGTCGCGATCGACGCGGACGACAGCAATATGCACGCCATAGGGAAACACGGTGTGATCGGTGTGGTACCAGCCGTGGGCGGCGAGCTGCGGATCGCGGCCGCGCAGCAGCTTGGAGCCTGGTGCAATGCGCTTGGCGATCTCGCCGAGCGAGATCGACGGACCGCTCTCCGCCGTTGCGCCGCGCCGCATCACCGTGCCGTCGACGATGTCCAACTCGGCCGCCGGCGTCTGCAACAGTTCGGATGCGAATTCGATCGCCTTGTCCCGCACCATCGTCGCCGTGACATGCACCGCGCCGCCGGTGAGCACGGTCGCGCGCGCGGCATGCGCACCGATGCCGTGGTCGATCAGGTCGGTCTGGCCATGGATCACGCGCACGCGCTGGTAGTCGACGCCGAGCGCCTCAGCGCAGATCTGCGCCATCGCGGTCTCGAAGCCCTGCCCCAGCGATGCACCGCCGGTGATCAGTTCCACCGCCCCGTCGGGATCGACCTTGATCTTGGCGTTGTCGCTCGGGCCGCGGCCGCTCTCCTCCATGAAGATCGCGACGCCGGCGCCGATGAGCTCACCGGCCGCGCGGCGGCGTTTCATGTCGGCCTGCAGCTTGTCCCAGCCGAAGGCCTTGAGCGCTTTCTCCAGCAGCGCCGGATAATCCCCGGAATCGAATTCAAGCTCTTCGACGCCCGGCTCGTTGAAGGCGATGACGTAGGGCAGCTCCTGCGCGGTGATCAGGTTGCGCCGGCGCACCTCGACCGGATCGAGGCCGAGCTTCGCCGCCACCGCATCCATCAGGCGTGAGCGCACGAACGTACTCTCAAAGCGGCCGGGCGCACGATAGGTGGCGGCCGGCGTCTTGTTGGTGAGCCGCACGCGGGCCCGCGCGCGATACGCCGGCACTTTGTAGGCGCCGGTCATCATGCACATGGTGCGGTTCGGGACGTTCACGCCATGGGTGCGGATATAGGCGCCCTGGTCGTGGAAGATCTCGTCCTCGATGCCGAGGATGCGGCCGTCCTTGTCGACCGCGATGCGCGCGAGATGGCGCTGCTCGCGGCCCTGGTTGGCGCACATCAGGTGCTCGCGGCGATCCTCGATCCACTTCACCGGCCGGTGGAAGCGCATCGCCGCGACCAGCACCAGCAAATCTTCGGGATAGAGCTCGCCGCGGATGCCAAAGCCGCCGCCGACGTGCCCCTCGTGCACGTGCAGCGACGACGGGCCGCGTTTGAGCATGCGGCAGAGCGTCTCGCGATTGCGGTGCGGAATCTTGGCCGCGCCATGCAGTTCTAAGAGATCCTTGGCCGCGTCGTAGACGCCGATGGCGCCGCGCGTCTCCAATGGCACGCCGGAGTGGCGGCCGGTCTGGAGATCGAGGTCGACGACGGCGTGGGCATTGCGGAAGGCGGCTTCGATGTCACCGAAACTTTGCTGCAGCACGATCGCTTCGCTCGAGCGGCCGGGCTCGAACTCGCCCAGCGGGTCGCTCGCCGATACCACCACCGGCAGGTCCTCGATCTCGATTGCGACCAGTTCGGCGGCGTCCTCGGCAACGTAAGGATCGTCGGCGAACACCGCCGCCACCGGATCGCCGATGTAGCGCACATAGGTCTTGGCCAGCGCCGGCTGGCGGAATTCACGGATGCCGGTCGCGTTCTTATCGGCGCGGAAATCGATCGGCGGCAGCTCGGCGATGTCGTCGTTGGTCCAGACCGCGACCACGCCCGGCACCTTGAGCGCCGCGGACGCATCGACCGAGACGATTTTTCCATGCGCCTTGGGCGAGCGCACGATCCGCATGTGAAGCTGATGCGCGAAGTTGATATCGCCCGCGTAGCGTCCGCGGCCGGTGACCAGCGGCCGATCCTCGATGCGGGTTACGGCATGTCCGAGCACCCGCCGCGCCGATGACGGCGGCGGCGCGGGGTAATCGTGCCCGTTGCCGCGGTGACTCATCGGGCGCCCGCTCCTTTTTCGACGAGCGCGGTTTCTCCGACAGAGAATGCTTTGAATTCTTCTTCGACGAGCCCTTTGAATTTGGTGATGCGAGGCACGATCTCTCCGCTCCCCTCCCCCCGCGAAGCGGCGGGGAGGGGTCGGGGGTGGGGGGTGGTCGATGGAAACAGAAAGCGCCCCCCACCCCTGACCCCTCCCCGCCATTCGTTGCACGAATGGGGAGAGGGGAACGGAGAGAACTTGCTCACCTCACACGGCTTCATCGAAGAATATCGTTTGGTCACGTCATCACGCCTTCGCGCCGCGCATCGTGTCGCGGGCGGCACGCACCGCCTTGATGATGTTCTGGTAGCCAGTGCAGCGACAGAGATTGGACGACAGCACGTCGAGCAACTCGTCGTCGCCGATGTTCGGATTGTGCTCCAGCGCATTCGCCGCCAGCATCAGGAAGCCCGGCGTACAGAAACCGCATTGCAGGCCGTGGTGATCGATGAAGGCCTGCTGCAATGGGTGCAGCGTCTCGCCATCGGCGAGCCCTTCGACGGTGCGGAGCTGCCGGCCGTCGGCCTGGATCGCGAACATCAGGCAGGAGCGGATCGCCTCGCCGTCCAGGATGACCGTGCAGGTGCCGCAGATGCCGTGCTCGCAGCCGATATGCGTGCCGGTCTGGCCGCAGTCGTCGCGGATCGCGTCGACCAGCGTCTTGCGCGGCTCGACGCGGATGTCGTGCGCGCGGCCATTGATGTTGAGCGTGATGTCGAATTTGTCGGCCATCAGCGCGGCAGGATATCGCTGAATTTCTTGAGGATGTGCTGGTTGAGTTCGTCCGAGTTGCGCACCACCCGCGGGAAGGTGTCGCGCCGGCCGAACGGCTTGCAGGCGTCGATCACGACGCGCGCGTTGCGCGGATCGCTCTCGCTGTACGCCATCGGATCGAGCACCGTGCTCCAGCAGCCGCGCAGGATTTCGAGCCCTTCACGCGGTTCAAAGCGCGTGCACATCGCCCACATCACCTTGTTCATGTCGGACGGATCAATGTCGTCGTCGACCACCACCACGAAGCGGTTGGCGTAAGCGCCGGCGTGACATTGCGAGGCGATCAGCCCGGCCTGCTTGGAATGGCCGGGATACATCGTCTTGACCGAGACGTTGAGCCAGAGCCGGCTGCCGCCGGTCTCGTGCGACCACACGCCCGTCACCCCCGGCACGCCGGCGCCTTCGAGCTGGTTCCACACCGCGCCGCTGCGGTAGGTGCAGCGATAGAAGCTGTCGTCATCCGGCGGAATGCCCGGCATCGCGCCGAGCAGCACCGGGTTGTCGCGATGCATGAAGCTCTCGACCCGGATCGCCGGCTCTTTCTTGTTGCCACCGGCGTAGTAACCGGTCCACTCGCCGAGCGGGCCTTCGTCGATGAGATCATCGAGCGAGACGTAGCCTTCGAACGCGATCTCCGCATTGGCCGGGATCGGCAGGCCGGTGACCGGGCCAGGAATGGTCTCGACCGGCTCGCCCAGCAATCCGCCGGCAGCGTCATACTCATTCTTGCCGTAGGGCATTTCGAGGCCGGCCACCATGAACAACGCCGGGTGCATGCCGCACACCACAGCGATGGGGCACTTCTGGCCGAGCTCCTTGTAGCGATTGAGGATGATGTTGCCGTGCTTGCCCTTCGAGCACATCACCGTCGCGAGCTTCTTGCCGTGCACCTGCACGCGATAGGCGCCGTAGTTGATCCAGCCGGTGTCGGGATGGCGCATGATCACCATGTCGCCGGTGCCGATGTAGTAGCCGCCGTCGTGCTCGTGCCATTTCGGTGCCGGGATCTTGGTGAGATCGATGTCGTCACCGCGGTAGACGTTTTCCATGACCAGTCCGCTCGGCACCTGGACCGGCGGAATGGTCCTGTCGTCCTTCATGTACTTTCGCCAGAAGGCGATGAGGTCCATGTTGGTGGCGTCAGCCGGCAAGCCGAGCGTCATCTTGATGCGCTTGGTCGACGTCAGCAGATTGGCGAGCACGCGATAGCCGGCCGGATAGCCCGGGATGTCATCGAACAGCACCGCGCGGTTGCCGACCTGGCGCTGGTAGAAATCGACAATGCCGCCGATCTCGCTGTCGCGATCGGCGCCGCGCACGTGCTGGAGGTCGTCGGCGGCTTCGAGTTGCGCGATCCAGGTGCGCAGATCCTGCTTTGGCATGTTGCCGAGCGTCTTGGATGTCAGTTCGGCGGGCCGGTTCATCACTAACCTTCCTTCGCTGCGGGATGTTTCCCGCTCAAGCTGCCGCGCTGTCGAGCGCCCGGCGCGTCATTGCAAGCACGAGATCGCGCCGATAGTCGGCGCTGATCTGGATGTCCTCAAGCGGCTCGACCGCCGCGGCCGCCGCCTCACCTGCGGCCTGGAATGCGTCCAGTCCGGGCGACTTGCCGTTCAATGCGGCTTCGGCCTCGGCAATGCGGCGCGGAAATGGCTCGGCGCCGCCGATGCCGACCCGCGCATCGACGATCTTGCCGCCGTCGAGGCGATAGGTCACGACCGCCATGCTCAACGCGAAGTCGCCGGCGCGGCGCGAGAATTCCTGGAAGCCGACGCGGGTGTCCGGTGACAGCAACGGCAGCCGCACCTCGATCAGGATGTCTTCGTCGTTGAGCGACGTCGTCATGATCCCGTCGAAATAGTCCTTGGCCGCGATGACGCGCGTGCCGCGGTTGCTGCGCGCCACCATCTCGGCGTCGAGCGTAGCAACCACCGCGCACCACTCCGAGGCCGGATCGGCGTGCGCCACGCTGCCGCAAAAGGTGCCGCGGGTGCGGATCGGATGATGCGCGATCTTGCGCACGACGGTCGCAAGCAACTTCCCGAGCGGGCCCTCGCACACCGGCTCGTAGAATGCTGCATGGCGCACGCAGGCGCCGATGACGAGCTTGCCGCCGTCGACCTTTATCTCTGCCAGTTCCTTGATGCCGTTGATGTCGACGAGATGCGTCGGCTTCGCCAGCCGGAACGCCATGATCGGCACCAGGCTTTGCCCGCCGGCCAGCACCCGGCCGTCATCGGGCGCCACCTCCGCCAGCACCGCGACCGCTTCGTCGAGCGTTTTCGGCGCGTGATAGCGGAAGATCGCGGGTTTCATGGCGCTTGTCTTTCGGACGCCCCTCGGTGGCTTACTTCGGTGCGGGCTCCGCCCGCGCCGTTCCATATTTGGGACTTTTATTATTTTTTGGATTCAGGCACGCTTTTCCGGTTATGTAAAGGCTCAGCGCCGCAGGCGACCTACGCGATGAAGCCACCGCCCTTTAGCTACCACGATCCGCGCACGGTCGGCGATGCCGTCGCGCTGCTCGGCCGTCTCGACAACGCCAAGCTGCTCGCCGGCGGCCAGTCGATGATGCCGATGCTGAACATGCGGTTCGTGCAGCCCGACCACATCATCGATCTCAACAAGGTCGACGGCCTCGCCTACATCCGCGAAGCCAACGACGCGCTCGAGATCGGCGCGATGACGCGCCAGCGCGACATCGAGTTCTCCGACCTGGTGCGCAAACGCATCCCGCTGATGCACGAGGCGATCCAGCATGTCGGACATCGCCAGACCCGCAACCGCGGCACCATCGGCGGCTCGCTCTGCCACCTCGATCCATCGGCCGAACTGGTGACCGTCGCCGCGGCAATGGACGCGACCGTGACGGTGCAGGGACCGAACGGCACCCGCCAGGTCGCGTTCGCCGCCTTCCCGGTCGCGTTCATGACACCGGCGATCGAATTGAACGAGTTGGTGACGTCGGTGAGCTTCCCCATTTGGCCGTCCGACCATGGCTACGGCTTCGCTGAGTTCTCGCGGCGGCACGGCGACTTCGCCATCACGTCCGCGGCAGCGCTCCTGACCGAAGATGCCTCCGGCAAGATCACGCGCGCGTCGGTGACACTGGGCGGCGTCGCGGTGGCGCCGATCCGCGCCGTCGAGGTCGAGCAGGCGCTGATCGGCCAGATTCCGGACGACAAGTGCCTGCGCGAGGCATGCGAGGCCTGCCGCGCATACGAAGCGATCGAGGACATCCACGCGCCAGCCTCCTACCGGCAGCACCTCGCGACCGTGATGTCGCGCCGCGCGTTGGAGCAAGCGCGTGCACGGCTCAAGAGCAGCCAACCGGCAAAGCATTGAACGGGCACGCCATGACCGAGACCCGCAAGGTTGCCCTCACCGTGAACGGCAAACGCTACGAGGCCGATGCCGAAGTGCGGCTGACGCTCGCCGATTTCATCCGTCACACCCTCGGCCTCACGGGCACGCATCTCGGCTGCGAGCATGGCGTCTGCGGCGCCTGCACCATCCTGTTCGACGGGCTGACCGCCCGCTCCTGCCTGATGCTGGCGGTGCAGGCCGACGGCCACGACATCACCACGGTCGAAGGACTCGCGCCCTCCGCGACCGAGCTCAGCCCGCTGCAGGAGGCGTTCCGCGACAATCACGGCCTGCAATGCGGGTTCTGCACGCCGGGCATGCTGACCACGCTCACCGAATTCCTGCGCGAGAACCCGGACCCGACCGAACAGGACGTGCGCATTGCGATTTCAGGAAACCTCTGCCGCTGCACCGGCTACCAGAACATCGTGGCCGCGGCACTCGATGCGGCCAAGCGATTGCAGGCGGCGCGCTAACTCCGCCGGGACAACCTGAACTGGAATCGTTATCGCCATCGCAAAACGCTTCTTCGCGCCATCTCGGACGAGTGATCACACAATATTCATGCCCATCCGCTTCGACGATATCGGAAACCGGCTGAAGGCGTTTCGCCTCGGCTCCGGACTCAGCGCCGACGAGATCGCCAGCCGCCTCGGCATTTCGCGAACCGCGCTCTATCGCTTCGAGAAGGGCGAGCTCGCCAAGATCGAGACGCTGGAAAAACTGGCCGAGCTGCTCGGCGTCTCGGTCCCCACGCTGCTCGGCGTCGGCGTTGAATACATCGCGCAATCGGTCGCCTATTTCGAACGCATGCGCCAGATCGAGGAGACCTCAGAGCACATCATCGTGCTCGCCGGCCCGATCTCGTACCTGCTCGCGTCCGATGCGTTCGACCGCACGCTCGCGGACGTGCTGCGCGAGAACGTCCCGGAGAGCTACGAAGGCCGCGTGCGCGCGCTGGCGCAGGTCGACGAGCTGATGAGCGTGCTGCGCCAGCGCAAGGAAACCTACCGCAGGCGCCAGCCCGGCATCGTCAACCTGATCTCGGCGTCCGAGATGGAGCGCTTCCTGCGCAACGGCATGGTCGGCCGTTACGACCTGCCGGAAGCCACCCTGAAAGAGCGCCGCGCACTGGCCCGCGCCGAGGCCGAACATTTCACGGCGATGATGGCGGACGAGCCGATCGGCGTGCAGATCGGGATCGTGCCCGACACGCTGCCACACGCGAGCTTCCAGATCTTCCGGCAGCCCGATCGCCACGTGCTCGCGCTGTCGCCGTTCCGGCTCGGCGAGCAGCCCAACATCCGCGTCGGCGTCGCGATGATCACCTCCGCGCCGGAAGCCCTGGCGCTGCACGACAAGATGGCCAAGGAGCTTTGGTCGCGCGCGATCAAGGGGCCGGCGGCGGTGCGGTTCATGCGCGAGCGGCTGGGGCGGTCGCCCTGACGGGCCCAGGCCTTTGGTAAAGCGAGAATTTTGGCTACTGTACAAAAATTGGAAATAATATTGATTTTGGGACACGTCGCTTTAGACTAGGCCCGACAAGCCAAGAAAGGCCCGGAATCGATGCTGGTTGAGCCCTTCACCACGGCCCCTTTCGTGGTCGGCAAGAGCGACCCTGCTCCCGCCGACACGCCGCATATTCCGATCGAGGAGGCGCTCTGCCCGATCGTCTCGCATGAGTGGGTCAACAGCGAATACAAGCACCTCGTCGTCGACGCCTCGCCCAAGGCGCTGGCGGTGAAGCCGGGGCAATTCTTCAACCTGCTGTGCCCCTCGCCCGACGTCGGCGAACTCTGGCTACGGCGGCCGCAAAGCGTCTACCGCATCGACCGCACCAGGGGCCGCGTCGAGTTCCTCTACAAAACCGCCGGACGCGGCACGCGCGGGCTCGCGACCCTCAAACGCGGCGAAGACCTCAACATGGTCGGCCCGCTCGGTGTCGGCTTCTCGCTGCAGCCCGGGCACAAGAACATCGTCGTGCTCGGCCGCGGCGTCGGCCTCGCCACCATGGGACCGATCTCGCAGCTCGCCGGCGACAACGGCGTGCGGGTCACCGCGATCCTCTCCGCGCGCAGCGCGGAGTTCGCGCTTGCCGCCGATCTGTTCGCCAAGGTCGGCGACGTGATTCCGGTGCTGGATTCCGACGGCACCTCGAGCGTCGAGAACGTCGAGGCGATCCTGCGCAGGCTGATCGCCGAGAACCGCGCCGACGCGTTCTACACCTGCGGCTCCGCCCGCCTGATGGAGCTGATGAAGAAGCTCGGCAAGGAGCACGACATCCCCGGCCAGGTCGCGATGGAGCAGATCATGGCCTGCGGCCTGGGTCCTTGTTACGTCTGCGTCAAGACATTCGAGGTCGACGGCAAGAAGGAATTGCGCCGCGTCTGCATCGACGGGCCGGTGTTCAATCTGCAGGAGGCGGTCGGGTGGTAGATATGTCGGTAAAGATCGGAAGCGTCACGCTCGCGAACCCGATCATGCCCGCGTCGGGCTCGTTCTCGACCGAGCTGGCGCAGGTGATGGACATCAACCGGCTCGGCGCGCTGGTCACCAAGACGGTGTCGCGCGACGTCCGCCACGGCAACCCGCCGCCGCGCGTCGCCGAACTCGAAGGCGGCATGATCAATTCGATCGGCCTGCCCGGCAAAGGCCTCACGTATTTCCTCGAGCACCAGCTTCCCGAATACGCCCGCTACAAGCCGCCGGTGATCGCCAACATCACCGCGACCACCGCCGACGATTTTGCGGCGATGGCGCGCGAGGTGACGCTGCCGGACGTCGACGCCATCGAGATGAACATCTCCTGCCCGACGCGGGAGCCGGGCGGCGGCAACTTTGCGCTGCACGAAGATCACACTTACGAGATCGTGCGCCGCGTGCGCGCTGCGACCGACAAGCCGCTCTGGGCGAAGCTCTCGCCTAATGCCGGCGAGATCGACATGGTCGCCAAAGCCGCCGAAAAGGCCGGCGCCGATGCGCTGACGATTTCCAACACCATCCTCGGCCTCAAGATCAACACCGACACCTTCAAGCCGATGATCGGCAACGGCTACGGCGGCATCTCCGGGCCGGGCATCAAGCCGATCATCATGCGCATGGTGCACCAGTGCTCGCAGGCGGTGAAGATTCCGATCATCGGCTGCGGTGGCATCGTCAAAGTCGAGGATGTGGTCGAGTACATGCTGGCCGGCGCCAGCGCGGTGATGATCGGCTATCTCACCTTCCGCAATCCGTCCGGCATGATCGCGATCATCGACGGCCTGGAGAAGTGGTGCGACCGCAAGGGCTTTGCGCGCGTGTCCGACCTCACCGGCGCGATGATCCACGGTAAGCCGCAGGAAACGTTCGCGGCCGCCGCGGCGCCGATTGGGTGATTGGTTGGGATGATGTGATGACGGTGCGACGATCTCGGTGGACTCCCTCTCCCGTCGAAGTCGGATGTTTCCGACTTCGACCAGTTAATGAAGTGCCGAACTCGGGTAAACCCGAGTTCGGATGGGGAGAGGGAGCAGACCGAGTTCGCCGGCAGATCATCCCATGACCACACGCCTCACCATCCGCAAGCCCGACGACTGGCACTTGCACGTCCGCGACGGCGAGATGCTCAAGGCGGTGCTGCCCTACACCGCGAAGAATTTCGGCCGCGCGATCCTGATGCCGAATCTGATCCCGCCGGTGACCACCACCAAGGACGGGATCGCCTACCGCGAGCGCGCGCTGGCGGCGCTGCCGAAGGGCTCGACGTTCAAGCCGCTGATCACCTGCTACCTCACCGACGACACCGATCCCGACGACGTCGAGCGTGGCTTCAAGGAAGGCGTGTTCACCGGCGTGAAGCTCTATCCCGCCAACGCCACCACCAATTCGGCCGGCGGCGTCACCGACTACAAGAAGATCATGCGCGTGCTCGAGCGCATGGAGAAGATCGACATGCCGTTCCTGATGCACGGCGAGGACGTCGATCCCGCGATCGACATCTTCGACCGCGAGGCGATGTTCATCGAACGCTATTTGTCGAAATGGACGCGGCAGTTCCCCGGCCTGCGCATGATCCTCGAACATCTTTCATCGAAGGACGGCGTCGATTTCGTGAAGAGCGCGGCGCCGCAGGTCGGCGGCACCATCACGCCCTATCACATGATCCTCACCCGCACCGACTGGTTCGGCTGGGGCCTCAAACCGTACATGTACGTGATGCCGGTGATCAAAACCGCGAAGGACCGCGCCGCGCTACGCAAAGCGGCGACCTCCGGCGAGGCCTGCTATTTCCTCGGCACCGATTCCGCGCCGCATCCGGTGGCGAAGAAGCTCGCGCTCAACGGCATTCCAGGCATCTTCAACGCGCCGGTGGCGATCGAGACCTACGCCAAGGTATTCGAGGAGGAAGGCGCCCTCGACAAGCTCGAAGCTTTCGCCTCGCTCAACGGGCCCCGACACTACAAGCTGCCGCCCAACGAGGAACGGATCACGCTGGAAAAGTCGCCCTGGACCGCCCCCGAAGAAGTCAAGGTCGCCGGCCCCGACGAGCGGGCGCTGGTCTACCGCGGCGGCGAGACCATCGAGTGGCGGGTGGTTGCCAATTGAACAGCCGCAGGCAATAACGCCCTCTCCCCGTCATCCTGAGGTGCTCGGCCGAAGGCCGAGCCTCGAAGGGCGACGGCCCGGACAATGCCGCACGGGCGCAGGCGGCAGAACTTTGGCCGTACATCCTTCGAGGCTCGCTGCGCTCGCGCCTCAGGATGACGGATCGAGCGATGGAGCGGGTGGAAGCAAATGGCTGAGTACGACGTGATCGTGGTGGGCGGCGGCAATGCGGCGTTCTGCGCAGCGCTGGCGGCGCAGGAGCAAGGCGCAAAGGTCGTGGTGTTGGAGGCGGCCCCAGAGGACGAGGCCGGCGGTAACAGCCGCTTCACCGCCGGGTCGATCCGCGTGGTCTACAACGGCGTCGAGGACATCAAGACGCTGATCCCCGACCTCACCGAAAAGGAGATCGAGGAAACCGATTTCGGCACCTACACCGCCGAGAAATTCTTCGACGACATGGCGCAGGTGACGCAGAACCGCGCCAACCCCGACCTGGTCGAGCTTCTGGTCACGCGAAGCTTCGATACCCTGAACTGGATGCGCGAGAAGGGCGTGCGCTTCATCCCGATCTACGGCCGGCAGGCGTTCAAGATCGACGGCAAGTTCAAGTTCTGGGGCGGCCTCACCATCGAGTCCGTCGGCGGCGGTCCCGGCCTCGTCAACATGCTCACGGAATCCGCCAAGAAGCGTGGCATCGAGATCCGCTACCAGACCCGCGCGCTCTCGCTCATCCACAATGGCGACCGCGTCGAGGGCGTGCGCATTCGTCACGACGGCCGCGACAGCGAAATCCGCGGCAAGGCGGTGGTGCTGGCAACCGGCGGCTTCCAGGCCAATCCGGAATGGCGCACCCGCTATCTCGGCCCGGGCTGGGACCTCGCCAAGGTGCGCGGCACCCGCTTCAACACCGGCGACGGCATCCGCATGGCGCTGGACATCGGCGCCAGCCCGTGCGGCAACTGGTCTGGCTGCCACGCCGTGCAGTGGGAGATGAACGCGCCGGAGTTCGGCGACCTCGCGGTTGGCGACCAGTTCCAGAAGCACAGCTATCCGTTCGCCATGCTGGTCAACGCGACCGGCAAGCGCTTCGTCGACGAAGGCGCCGACTTCCGCAACTACACCTATGCGAAGTACGGCCGCGTGGTGCTGGAGCAGCCGGGCCAGTTCGCCTGGCAAATCTTCGACCAGAAGACCAAGCATCTGCAGCGCGACGAATACCGCATCCGCCAGATCACCAAGGTGACCGCCAACACCATCGAGGAACTCGCGGCGAAGCTCGAAGGCGTCAATGCCGAGGAGTTCATCAAGACCGTCGCCGAGTGGAACAAGGCGGTGCGCCAGGACATCCCGTTCAATCCGAACATCAAGGACGGCCGCCGCACCGAAGGTCTGGCGATCAACAAGTCGAACTGGGCGAACACGCTCGATGCGCCACCCTATGAAGGCTACGCCGTCACCTGCGGCATCACCTTCACCTTCGGGGGCTTGCGCGTGAACACCGACTGCGAGGTGTTGAACACCGACTACCAGCCGATCCGCGGCCTCTACGCCGCGGGCGAGCTGGTCGGCGGCGTGTTCTACTTCAACTATCCCGGCGGCTCGGGGCTCTGCTCCGGCGCGGTGTTCGGCAAGATCGCCGGCACCTCGGCGGGCCGCGCGGCGAACTGATCTTGCGCTGACGTCATGGCCGGGCATAGCCCGTTGAAGACGGGCGCAAACGCCCTGGTGCCAGGCCATCCACGTCTTCGCAACGCTCAAGATAGACGTGGATGCCCGCGACAAGCGCGGGCATGACTGTGGAGAGATCATGGCCGATCTCAACAAACTGAGCGCCACCGACATCGCACGCGGCATCGCGGCGAAGAAATTCACCGCCGAGGCCGTCGTGCGCGACTGCCTCGACCGCATCGCCGCGCGCGAGCCGACGGTGCACGCCTTCGCCACCATCGATCCCGACTATGCGCTGATGCAGGCGCGCGCGCTTGACCGCATGCCGTCGTCGCGCGGCGCGCTGCATGGCGTGCCGATCGGCGTGAAGGACATCATCGACACCGAGCACCTGCCGACCGAGATGGGCTCGCCGATCTACAAGGGCCACCGCTCGGCCGGCGACGCCGCCTGCGTCGCGCTCGCGCGCATGGCCGGCGCGGTGATCCTCGGCAAGACCGTCACCGCCGAATTCGCCGGCATGTTCCCGGGGCCGACCGCCAATCCGCACAATCCCGCACATACGCCCGGCGGCTCGTCGTCGGGCTCCGCCGCGGCGGTCGCCGACTTCATGGTGCCGGTCGCCTACGGCACCCAGACCGGCGGCTCGGTGCTGCGCCCCGCCTCCTATTGCGGCTGCGTCGGCTACAAGCCGACCTTCAACCTGATCAACCGGCACGGCATCAAGTTCGCCGCCGAGACGCTCGACACCATCGGGCTGCTCGCGCGCACGGTCGATGATGCCGAGCTGGTTACGTCGGTGCTGATCAACAAGCCGCCGTCATATCTGCGGCTCGATGCACCGCCGCGGCTCGGCCTGTGCCGGACGCCGCTATGGGACACCGCCGACGACATCACCAAGCACGCGGTCGAGGACGCCGCGAGGCGGCTCGCGGCCGCCGGTGCGTCGGTGAAGGAGATCGTGCTGCCGGCGGAATTCGAGAAGCTCTATTACACCGCGCGCGAGACCATCAATAATTACGAGCGCTCGAAGAGCATGGCCGCCGACTGGCAGCATCACCCGGACAAGATCAGCAAGGTGCTGGGCGATCGCGTCCGCCAAGGCTTCGCGATGAAGCACGAGGACTACGTCGCGGCGCTGCAACTCGCCGATCGCTGCCGTGCGCGCATCGACGAAGCCTATGACGGCATCGACGCGATCATCTCACCGTGCGTGAAAGGCGAAGCGCTGAAAGGTTTGAGCCACACCGGCGAGCCGGCGTTCCAGCAGTTCTGGACCGTGCTGAACGGGCCGGCGATGTCGCTGCCCACACACACCGGGCCGCAGGGCCTTCCGGTCGGTATCCAGCTGGTCGCCCCGCGCTACCGCGACGACCAGTTGTTCGCTTGCGCGCGCTGGGTGATGGCGAAGCTTGGTCCCGCATAACGGGCCTCAATCGGCCTCATGCTGAGGAGCGCACGAAGTGCGCGTCTCGAAGCATCGAGGCCGCCCCATCCTTCGAGACGGGTGCTTCGCACCCTCCTCAGGATGAGGCGGAAAGAGGCCTGCGCCTTGTTGATCTACCGCACTAGCTTCTGGCCGCTCTGGATCAGGATGTCGCGCAGAGCCTGCTCGTAGTCGGCCAGGAACGCCGTGGTCGCCTTCGCATCCAGATAGGCGTCGTCGAGCTGGTTGCTGGTCAGGAATTTCTGCCAGGTCGCGGAGCGCGACATCTTCGCCAGCATGTCCTGGTAATACGCGACCGCATCCGCCGGCATGCCGGGCGGGCCGATGATGCCGCGCGCCTGCGGCACGTTCGGAATCTTGAAGCCCGCCTCCGGCAGGGTCGGCACATCCTCAAAGCCGGGCAGCCGCTTCTCGGCGATCTGCACGACCGCGCGCAGCTTGCCGGCGCGGATCAACTCGCCGGCTTCCGGCGGCTCGACCAGCAGGAAGTCGACATGGCCGCCGAGCAGCGCGGCAAGCCGCTCGCTCGCCGCGGGGAACGAGACGAATGCCCACTTGCCGCCGCTCTCCGCCATGAGGAGCTGGCGCACCAGCGCGTCACGCGCGAGCGGCGAGCCGCCGGCCTGCCGGATCTTCGAACCTTCCTTGCGCGCCGCGTCCATAACATCGCGCAGCGTCTTGAACGGCGAGTCCGCGCGCACCACGATCACCGCCGGCTCGACCACCAGCCGCGAGATCGGTGACATGTCGACGACCTTGGTCGACGCCGCCTGCTGCACCAGCGGATTGGTCATCCACACGCTGGTGAAAGCGCCGAGCACGTGGGAGTCTCCCTTGCGCTCGACCATATAGTTCGCGGCGGTGACGCCGCCGCCGCCGACTTTGTTGGAGACCTGGAAGCGCACCGGCGCGAGCTTCTCCTGCTCGATCGCCTGCGCGACGGTGCGGCCGAAGATGTCCGGACCGGAGCCGGGACCGTTGTGCACCACGATCTCGATCGGCTTGGTCGGCTTGAATGACTGCGCCGCCGCCGGCACGCTGCCGGAAACGATCAGCGCGGCCGCGCTCGCCACAACAAGAACTCTCACCATGAACGTCCTCCAGGAACTGCGTCTATTTTTCGGCCGACATGCTCGCCGACCCTGCAGACCGCTTCAAGCGCAAAGACCGATGAGCTCACGCACATCGCCGAGCTTGTCCAGCTTCCAGGCTGTCGCGGCGATTTGCCGCGCGCGCTCCTCGCCGACCACGGACGTCGCATTGGCGATGAATTTGTTTTCGATCGCCCGGTCCGACATCGGATTGTCGACGGTCCCGGACGCGTGCGCGATGCGCGCCTCGACGCGCTCGCCGGAAACCATTACCAGCGTCGCCTGCGCCTGATCCTTGCGGAAGCTCTCGTCGGTCGTCACCTCGATCTTGCCACGCAGCGCGACCACGTCCGGCGCCGACGCCCGCGCGTCGGAGAACTGCGCGATGCCGGCGCCGCGGTCGAGATAGGCGACCGCGCCCGCGTGGTAGATGCTGAATTTCGATTGCAGCCCGGTCTTGGGATCGCCGAGGCCGGTGATCCGCACCGCGATCGGATGCACGCGCGCCTCGATGCGCTCGATGGCGTCGGGCGCAAGCGCACGCTGCTCGCCCAGCGAAACCATCGCGTCGAGGATCGGATGCAGCACCACGCCGCAGGCATAGGGCTTGTAGCCATTGCGCGCGATCTCCCAGCGCGTGCCGAGCTCCGCCAGTACCAGCTCAGGGCTCGCGACATTGCTGTAGATGCGCGCGAAGCCGCGCTTGCCTTCGACGATCTCCTCGGAGCTGTCGAAACCCTGCTGTGCCAGCAGTCCGGCGAGCAAACCATTGGATGCGGCACGGCCAGCATGGAACGACTTGCACATGGTGCCGCGGTTCTGCTGCATGCCGGCGGATTGCGTTGCGGCGATACCGAGCGCGTGCGTCATCTGTTGCGCATCGAGCCCGAGCAGTTTCGCGCAAGCCGCACCGGCGGCAATGGTGCCGAGCGTGCCGGTGAGATGCCAGCCGCCATCGTGATGACCCGGCGCCGATTGCCCGACGCGCACGCCGGCCTCGAAGCCTGCCGCATAGGCGCAGATCAGCGCGCGGCCGTCGATCGCAGCGCCATCAGCGCCGCGATGCTCGGCCAGCGCGAACAACGCCGCGAGGATCGGCGACGATGCATGCAAGACGACGCCGCCCATGTGCGTGTCGTCGAAATCGAGCATGTGCCCCATCTGGCCGTTGGCGAGCGACGCTTCTGTGAAGCCGAGCTTGAGCGCGTGGCCGAGCACCGTCGCCTGCGGCTGCGCGTTCAGCGTCTTCAAAACCGGCAGGAGCTTTCCGACCGTCCTATGCTTGCTGCCGGCGAGCGCGCAGCCGATCCAGTCGAGCACGCCGCGACACGCCTCATGCACCGCCGCTTCGGGCAGGTCCTCGAAGCCGAAGCGCGCGAGGAACGCCGCAAGATCGCGCGTGACGTTGAGCCCGAGCGGCGCCGCGCCGTAATCGGATTTCGTTGCCGGTTGCAAAGCCATCGCGCGCTCACTTCTATTCGAATATTCGGTATCTCACTTTATCCGTGATCATACACCGCCATCGAGCGGCGTCGGCAGCCTGCTCCCTCTCCCCTCCGGGGAGAGGGAGTCCTACCGAGTGCGCCGCTTCATTCGATTTCAACTGCTCGGATATTTTTAAACATCACGGCATGAACAGGCCGCCGCTGATGTGGATCGTCTGGCCGGTGATGTAGCCATTGTCCGGCTGGCACAACAGCCGCACCAGCGACGATACATCCTCGAACGTGCCTTCGCGGCCAACCGGCGGCGCGTTCGTGATGCCGTGCCCGGAGGTCGCCGATCGCTCGCCGCCGATGCGGCCCGGCACGATGCAGTTCACCGTGATGCCATGCGGCGCGAACTCCGATGCCAGCCCGCGGGTGAACCCGGTAAGGCCCGCCTTGCCGGCGCTGACATGGGCGCGGCCCGGCGCACCGAGATGGCTCGACACGCCGCCCATATTGATGATGCGGCCGAACTTGTTCTTGACCATGTGCGGCAGCACCGCGCGCGAGCACAGGAACGCGCCATCGAGGATGATGCCGAGGATGTCGCGCCATTGCTTGTAGCTCATTTCAAGGAACGGCGCCTCGGCGCGGTAGGCGGCGTTGTTCACCAGGATGTCGACGCGGCCGAACTTCGCGACCGTGGCATCGACCATCTTATTGACCGCGGCTTCGTCGGTGACGTCGGCGAGATAGACCATCGCCTTGGCGCCGGCGGCTTCCACCTCGGCGGCGGCCTTCTCGGCCTCGTCGCGCGAAGAGCGGGCATTGATTACGACCGACGCGCCGTCCTGGGCGAACGCCAACGCCATGCCCTTGCCGAGACGCCGGACGCCGCCGGTGACGATCGCGACCTTGCCTTCCAACGGACGTGCTGTAGCCAACGGGTATCCCTCCAACTGACGTGTTCCTCGCGGCCACCGATAGCGGCTGCAGGTGCCCCGCGCAATGCGGATCGGCATGGCTGGGCATAGCCCGACGAAGACGGGCGTAACGCCCTCTTGTCACAGCAAGTCGCGGTTTACCCGCCTTGCAGAAACCTATTAATTGCGCGACGCGGGCAGGCTTAAGTTGCGTGTGCCATCCACGCCTTTTGCCAACTTGCTCGAGACGTGAACGCCCGCCACAAGGCCGGGTGCAGAAAGGCCGGGAGACAACAATCAAATGAGCAGCAAGGCCGACAACCAGATCACCCCGATGACCCGGGCACTGTCCGAGTATATTTCCGCCGCCGCCACGCGCGAGCTCCCGGCAGCGGTGATCGAGAAGACCGGACACCACATCCTGGATTCGCTCGCCGCTATCCTCTCGGGCTCGCGGCTGCGCGCCGGTGAGCTGGCGATCAATTACGTGAAGCGCCTCGGCGGTGCGGCGGAGGCGACGCTCATCGGCACGCCGCTGGTGGTGCCGGTCGAGAGCGCGGCGCTCGCCAACGCCATGGGCGGCCACGCCGACGAGACCGACGACTCCCATTTACGCGGCCGTTATCACCCCGGTTGCGGCATCGTGCCGGCCGCGCTCGCCGTGGCCGAGCTGGAGAACCGCAGCGGTGCCGACTTCGTGCGCGCGGTGGCGCTGGGCTACGACATCGGCACGCGCTTCAACATGTCGCTCGGCTATCCGAACCCGAATGCGGCGACGCATTCGACCCACACCATCGGCGTGAATTTCGGCGCGGCGGCCGCCGCGGCGGCGCTTTTGCGCTTCGACCCGGTGAAGGTGCGCTACGTGCTGTCCTATGCGGTGCAGCAGGCGTCCGGCTGTCCCTATTGGTATCGCGACAGCGACCACGTCGAGAAGGCGTTCGACTTCGGCGGCATGGGCGCGCGCAACGGCGTCGCCGGCGCGATGATGGT
>Ga0075420_100000369_pt1 | contig 34866 bp, 40 predicted proteins | sample SoiMetdeltSBSDD4_FD_75296 | JGI IMG/M metagenome (GOLD analysis project Ga0075420, IMG submission 75296) | Bulk soil microbial communities from a Populus tree surrounding site in Tennessee, USA - Soil MetaG P. deltoides SBSDD4 | ecosystem: Environmental > Terrestrial > Soil > Tree plantation...
GGCGTGTAGGGGTCGATGCTGCGGCCGATTCGGCGGCCGTTCAGGAACACCCCGGCGTTGCGCCGGACGCTCTCGAAGTTGAGCAGCCAGCGGAATCCGGGCGGGGTCGCCGGCCCGTCGAAGCGCAGGCGGTAGCGCCGCACCTCGCCGGCGAACAGGCTCGGGAGCGCGCGCGCGTCGAAGACCCCGGGCACGCGGGCCGGGCGCCACTCGCCGTCCGCCTGGGCGGCGCGGCCCGCCGGGCTGGGCGCAGTGGGCGGCGCGTCACCCTCGGGCGAGGTCTCCTCGGGCGGCGCGGGCTGGGGCGGCGCGGGCGCGGCCGCCTCGACCCGGGCCTCCCAGCCCTCCGAGAGGGTGAGGGAACGTGGCGGCGCCGCCGTCGCCGGGACGGCGGCGCAGGCCGCGGCGAGCAGCCCGGCGCAGATCCCGAGCGCATGACGCATCAGCGCATCACCGTAGCCGGATCTGGCGCGGGCGTCTGGCAGAGTGCGCCGGATGCCGCCGCTCGCAGCCGGCGTGGAGTTCCTGGAGGCGCCGTTCGCGGTCTTCGGAGTGCTGCTGATCCTCGGCGCGCTCGTCTCGGGCCTCGCCAAGCGCAGCTTCCTCTCGCTCACGGCGGGCTTCGTGATCGCCGGCTTCGTGCTGGGCGACGGGGGGCTCGAGGTGCTCGATCTCGATCCCACCGGCGGCTTCGTGCAGGGCCTCGCCGTGGTGGCGCTCGTGCTGATCCTGTTCCGCGACGGCCTCGAGGTCGAGGAGGAGATGCTCCAGACGGCCTGGCACCTGCCGTTCCGCAAGCTCGTGCTGGCCATGCCGCTCACCGCGATCCTGGTGGCAGCGCTGACCAACGCCGTGACCGACCTCGACTGGACCGAGTGCTTCCTGCTCGGCGCGCTGCTCTCGCCCACCGATCCCGTGCTGTCCTCCGCCGTGATCACGAACCCGCGTGTGCCGCGGATCATCCGCCACTCTCTCAACCTCGAATCCGGCCTCAACGACGGGCTCGCCCTGCCGGCCGTGCTCGCGTTCACCGCCGCGGCGGCGTCGAACGACCGTTTCGTCTGGTGGGAGTTCGTGCTCCAGGACGTGGCCGTGGGACTGGTGTCCGGGATCGCCGTCGCGCTCGTGGCCGCGCGCCTGATGCCGATGAGGCGGGCGCTCGGGCGGGAGATCAGCGCCCACCAGAAGGCGCTCTACGCGCTCGGCGTCGCGTTCGCGGCCTATGGCGTGGCCACGCTGCCGCCCGAGGGCAACGGCTTCATCTCGGTGTTCGTGGCCGCGATCGCCTTCGGGATCTGGCGCCCCGACATCCGCGAGTGCTTCGAGGAGCGCTCGGAGGATCTGATCGAGGTCGTGAAGCTCGGCGTGTTCCTCGTGTTCGGCGCGATCGTGACCTTCGGCGACCTCTTCGACGAAGGCTGGGCGGGGGTCGTGATCGTGGCGTTCACGTTGCTCGTGGCGCGCCCGGCAGCTGTATTCGCCGCGCTCGCGGGCGCGCGCGAAGTGGACACGGCGGGCAAGGCGTTCATGGCGTGGTTCGGACCCAAGGGGGTCGCCACCATGACGTTCGCCCTGTTCGTGCTCGGCTCGCAGGCGCCGGAGGGCGAGCGGATCGCGGACATCGCGGCGCTGGCGGTGTTCGTGTCGATCATCGCCCACGGGCTCACCGACCACCCGGGCGCCGAGTGGATGGCGCGGCACGCGGAGGCCGCCGAGGGCTCCGCCTCCGCGGTAGATTCCCAGGCTACGCTCGGCAGCCCGCGGACGGAGGAGTGAATGGAAACCTGGGACATCGCGTCGCTCGACGTCCAGCCGCACAGCCCCGCCGTCCTGCGCTCCGACAACGAGACGCGGGTGATCGCGATCAACCTGCCCGCCGGCGAGGGACTCAACGAGCACCAGGTGCACGAGCGCGCCTGGGTGATGGTGGCGGCGGGCGAGGTCGAGTTCGAGCAGGGCAGCGAGACGGTGTCGGGCGGCCCGGGCTTCCTCGTGCATTTCGAGCCGAAGGAGCGCCACGAGGTGCGGGCCAAGAGCGATTCGCGCCTGATCCTGCTGCTGGCGCCGTGGCCGGGGGAAGGGCACCCGAGCCAGCGCTAGCATCCGAGACGTGGACCCCTCGCGCAAGCGCAAGCTTCGCCTCGTCATCTTCCTGGCGGCCGCGCTGCTTCTGGCCACGGCGCTCGTCTACACCAGCTTCAGCGCGTCCACCGAGGCGAGCAAGCCGAGTGAGGTCCAGCCCGGCCAGTCGTACGAGATGACGGGCAAGGTGGTGAACGACTCGATCGAGCGGGACGGCGACGAGCTGCGCTTCAGGGTCCGCGATCGGGACGGCACCGAGTCCGTGGCCGTGCTCTACAGCGGCGTGGTGCCGGATCCGTTCCGCGAGGGCCGCGAGGTGATCGTGGAGGGCGAGCTGAAGAAGGGGACCTTCGTCGCGGAGCGCGACTCGCTCGTGACCAAGTGCCCATCCAAGTTCACCAAGGAGAAGGAAGGCCAGTCCAGCTGAGCGGGAAGGACTGACATGGCCGGTGTCGGCAGCGCCTGTCTGACGATCGGCCTGTTCGCCGCGCTGTACGCGGCCGGCGCGTCCGTGTACGGGGCGCTGAACCGGCGCCGCGAGTGGGTGAGCTCGGGGCGCCGCGCGATCTACTGCCTGGCCGCGCTCTGCCTCGTGGCGTTCGCCATCCTCGAGGCCGCCTTCCTGCGCACGGACCTCAGCTTCGCGCTGGTGGCCGAGGGCTCCTCCACCGACACGCCGACCTTCTACAAGGTCACGGCGCTGTGGGCCACCCAGGACGGCTCGCTGCTGCTCTGGGCCACGCTCCTGTCGCTCTTCTCGAGCGCCGTGCTGTTCCTCACGCGCCGCACGCTGCGCGACATCGCTCCCTGGGCCACGGCGGTGCTCGGCGTGGTGGCGGCGTTCTTCCTGCTCCTGATGGTGGGCTGGGAGAACCCCTTCGGCACGCTGGCGGTCGCCCCACAGGAGGGCGCCGGCCTCAACCCGCTGCTGCGCCACCCGGCGATGATGATCCACCCGCCGATGCTCTACACGGGCTACGTGGGCTTCTCGATCCCGTTCGCGTTCGCGGTCGGCGCCCTGATCACGCGCCGCACGGGCGCCGACTGGATTCGCGCCACGCGCCGCTTCGCCCTCGTGGCCTGGACCTTCCTCGGCACCGGCATCATGCTCGGCGCGCTCTGGTCCTACACCGAGCTGGGCTGGGGCGGCTACTGGGCCTGGGACCCGGTGGAGAACGCCTCGCTCATGCCCTGGCTCGTGGGCACGGCGTTCATCCACTCGATCATGGTGCAGGAGAAGCGCGGTTTGCTGAAGGTCTGGAACGTGTCGCTCATCTGCGCCACGTTCGTGCTCGCGCTGCTCGGCACGTTCCTCGTGCGCAGCGGGATCCTCGAGTCGATCCACGCCTTCGGGGCCTCGACCATCGGGGTGCAGTTCCTCCTCTTCATCGCCACCGTGATTGCGGCCTCGGCGGCGCTGATCCTGTGGCGCCTCCCCGATCTCCGCAGCGAGGCCAAGCTCGACTCGCTCGTCTCGCGGGAGGCCTTCTTCCTGCTCAACAACCTCGTGCTGGTGGGCCTCTGCCTCGTGATCCTCTGGGGCACCTTCTTCCCGCTGATCTCGGAGGCGCTGACCGGCACGGAGGAGAGCGTCGGCCCGCCCTGGTTCAACCGGCTCACCACCCCGCTGGCCCTGGCGTTGGTGCTGCTCACGGGCATCGGGCCGGTGCTGGCCTGGCGGAAGGTCACGCCCAGCGCGCTGCGCCGTATCCTGCTCGTGCCGGTGGCCGCGACGCTGGCGGCGCTCGCCGGCCTGCTGGCCTTCACGAACGCCGCCGACAGCCCCGCCTCGCTTGCGATGTTCTGCTTCGTGGCGTTCGTGCTGACCGTGGTGGCCCAGGAGTTCTGGCGCGGCGCGAGCGCGCGCCGGACGATGACCGGCGAGGCCTGGCCGCGCGCGCTCGCGCGCCTCTTGGGCCGCAACCGGCGCCGCTACGGCGGCTACCTCGTGCACGCCGGGATCGCCGTGCTGTTCCTGGGCGTGGCCGCCTCCTCGGCCTTCCTCGAGCAGCGCGACGTGCGCCTGTCGCCGGGCGACTCGTTCGAGATCGACGGCTACCAGGTCACCTACCGGGAGGCCACCGCGCGGCTCGGCGGCGACTCCTCGGGCACCGGCGCGCCGATCGCGTTCGGCGCCGTGCTGGACGTGCGTAAGGACGGCAAGCACTTCACGCTCAGGCCGTCGCGCAACTTCTACTCGAGCGCCGACCCGTCGCTCGGCACGATCTCGCGCTTCTTCGAGGGCGAGGCCACGAGCGAGGTCGACGTGCGCTGGGGGCTCCGCAAGGACCTCTGGCTCGCCGTGCGGCCCGACATCAGCGCGCTCGAGAAGCCGATCGCCGAGGCCGACGCCAATTTCGCGGACACCCCGGGCGACGTCCAGGCGCTGATCATCGCCGCCCTGGCCGAGCGCTACCGCAACGACCCGCCGCCGGCGGCGTTCCGGGCGATCGCGTCACCCCTCGTGGCCTGGATCTGGATCGGCGGGGCGATCGCGGTACTGGGCGCTCTCGTGGCGATGTGGCCCACGCCCGAGGCCCGGCTGCGCCGGGTGCGCGCCATCTACTCGGCGCGGCTCGGCAAGGAGCTCTCGCGGGCGTAAGCGAGGGCGGTCGCCGTGGAGTACGCCCTCGCCCTGCTCGTGCTGGCCGCGCTCGTGGCCGTGGCGGTGTCGCTGCCGCTGCGCCGCGGGGGTGAAGAGGAGCGTCGCGACGCCACCCGCATCGAGGAGCTGAGCGCCGCCAAAGAGGCAAAGTACCGCGAGATCCGGGACGCCGAGCTCGACCATCGCATGGGCAAGCTCTCGGAGGCGGACTGGCGCGCTGTCGACCGCGACCTGCGCGGAGAAGCGATCGAAATCCTGCGCGAGCTTGACCGGCTCGAAGGACGGTCACCGCAGGAGCGCGCCTGAGCGCTACCCTTCAGCGCCGATGGAAGCGATTCTCAGCGGCGTGCAGGTGATCCTCGCGGTGATCGTCATCGTGCTGGTGCTGCTGCACTCGGGAAAGGACTCCGGCCTCTCGGGCGCCTTCGGCGTGGGCACCGGCGCCGGCCCCTTCGGCGGCGGCTCGCTCGTCGAGCGCAACCTGAACCGCTGGACAATCCTGTTCGCGCTGCTGTTCGCCGCGAACGTCCTGATCCTGCTGAAGATCTGAGCTCTCGGCCCGGCGCGTTTTAAACGCCGCGCGGCGCGGAGTCCTCGAGCACGACTCGCATCAGGTCGCGTATCGAGAGCATGCCCACGACCTGCTCGCCCTCGACGATCGGCATGTGGCGAAAGCCGCCGTGGATCATCAACACCGCGGCCTGCTCCATCGGCTCGTCCGGCTCCATCGTCTCGGGCCCCGGCGTCATGTAGTCGGCCACCACGGTGGCCGCCCCGATCCCGCCCGCCGCCGCGCGCATGATGTCCCGCTCGGTGAGGATCCCCACCAAGCGCTCGCCCTCGAGCACCGGCACGGCGCCCACGTCGCGCTCGACCATGCGCTTGGCAACGGCCGTCAGCCCGTCCTCCGGGTTGACCGTGAGCAGGTCGCGCGACATGTGGCTGCGTGCGAGCGGCATGCGCGGACTCTACCCCGGCGCTCAGCCCGCGGCACCCGTGAAGCGCACCGCCCCGCAGCGCAGCGCGGGGCAGACCACGCCCGAGGCGAAGCGGCGCCCGTACAGCTCGCCGTCGCTCGTGAGCTTCTGCCGGCGCCCGAGCGCCTGCACGCGCGCGAGCAGCTCGAGCGCGTTGTCGGTCAGGCGCAGGTCGCGCAGCGGGCGCGTCACACGCCCGTCCTCGATGAGGAAGGTCCCGTCGCGGGTCACGGCGGTTACGAGCGGCTCCTTCGGGCGGATCACGTTCGCGTACCAGAGCCTCGTCACGAGGATGCCGCGTTCGATCGGCTGGCAGAGCTCGTCGGCGCCGGTCGCGCCGCCGCCGGCCAGCACCAGGTTGGTGGGCAGGGCGCCGTACGGATCGCCGCCCGGAGTGAGCGCGTGCCCGGTCGACACCGTGCCCGCGAGCGCCGCGCTGCGGATGTCGTGAGCCACGGCGTGGGCGACTCCGTCCTGGATCAGCGGGAGCGGCCGCTTAGGCGTGCCCTCGGCGTCGAACGAGCGGGTGAGCGTGCGTGGGGAGGAGGGGGAGTCGGCGAGGTTGATCGCCGGCGAGGCCACGACGGTCCCGAGCCGGCCGCTCAGCGCCCCGCGGCCGTCGGCATGGGCGAGGCCGTCGAAGGCCGCGCCCGCCAGCAGCTCGAGCAGGCAGCCCACCGCGTGCGCCTCGAACACGACCGGGTAGTCGCCCGGCGGCAGCTCGGCCGGCGCGCCGGGAGCGGTGGCCTTGGCGGCCGCCTCCTCCGCCAGGGCGCGTCCGTCCAGCTCGGCGCTCGCGCGCGCGGTGTGGGCCGCGTAGCCGCTGCGCCCGCCGGGCGCGAGGCAGATCACCTTCATGAAGGCGTCGGTGGTCCCCTCGGCGCCCGCGCCCGCGTCCGTCGCCCAGGTGCGACGCACCTCGCCCGCGGTCCAGATCCCATGTGCCTCGACGCCCGCCGCCCGGGCGGCCGTGAACGCGGCCTCGAGCTGGGCGCCGCCGGCTCCCGGGGCGAGCTCGGCCGTGGCCGAGTCGGGGCGGGCCGGCGCGGCGCGCGGGGTGCCCGGGTCGCGGTCGAGCCCGAAGCCTGGGAAGGAGCCCTCGCCAGTGCCGGCGGCGGCACGCGCGGCCCCGCGGGCGCGCCGCACGCAGTCCGCGAGGGCATCAGTGTCCACGGCGTTGGTGGTCGCCCGGCCCACGCGCCCGCCCTGGACCGCCGCGATCTCGACCGTCACGTCCTCGACAGCCGTCGACTGCGTCGGACGGTTCGCGGCGAAGCGAAGCGTGAGCGAGCGCTCGCGGGTCACGCCGGCGAGCGCGCCCGGGCCGGCAAGGCTCGCGGCCTGCTCGGCGAGCTCCGACACCTCACGCAACGCCGACCTCCACATCGCGGAAGCGGGCCGGTGCCGAGCCGTGGGAGACGCGCATCACCTGGCCGGGCTCGCCCTTGCCGCAGTCGAGCAGCGAGATCAGGCGCCAGTCGCCGGCGGAGCAGACGGCGTCGCAGCTTCCCCAGAACTCGGGCGTCACGCCCGCGTAGCTCGGGTTGCGCAGCAGCCGGCCGCGCTCGCCGCCGCGGATCTCCCAGGCGGCCTCGCCCTCGAACTGGAACTGCAGGCGGCGGTTGTCGATCGACCACGAGCGGTTGGTCTCAATCAAGAGCCCCTCGCCGGTGTCGGCGATCAGGTCGTCGAGCGTGCCGGCGTCGCCGGGATCGAGGTTCACGTTGGTCATCCGCACGATCGGCTGGCGGTCGAATCCCTCGGCGCGCATGCAGCCGCCGGAGCGTTCGAGCCCAATCTCTGCCGCCGTCTCGCGCGATGACAGAAAGCCCGCGAGCATGCCCTCGCGCACGATCGGCACGGCACGGCCCTCCACGCCCTCGTCATCCCAGCGGTAGCTGCCGAGTCCCCCGGCGCTCGTGGCGTCGGCGGTCACGCCCACCCGCTCGGAGCCGAAGCGCAGCGAGCCGATGGCGCTCGCCGGGACGAAGCTCGTGCCCGCGTAGGAGGCCTCCCGTCCCAGCACCCGGTCGAGCTCGACGGCGTGGCCGATGGACTCGTGCACCTGCAGCCCGAGCTGCTCCCCCGCCAGGATGAGGGTGGAGTGACCGGGCGGGCACGCGGGCGCGCTCACGAGTGCGACCGCCTCGGCCGCCACTCGCGGCGCGTGGCGCTCGAGCTCGAGCGCCACGAACTGCTCGTAGCCGGCCTGCGTCACCTGGCCTCCGTGCGAAGCCGGATAGGAGCGCACCTGGCTCTCCGAGCCGTCCACGGCGAGCGCCACCGCCGCGAGGGCGCCGCCGCACTCGGTCAGGGTCTGCTCGCACAGTGCGCCGTCGGTGGACGCGAACAGCTTGTGCACCCGGAGCGCCTCGAAGCGCGCGATCCTGAGAGTCACGCCTGGCTCAGCGGCAATGCCCGCGTCGGCGGCGAGCAGCACCGCGAGCTTGTCCTCGAGCGGGACCGCGAAGGGATCGCGCTCCACCGGGCTCGCGTACGCGCCGCTGGCCGGCGGCTCGGGCGCGAGCGCGACGCTCCCGGCCGCGGCGGGCTGCTCGGCGGCGATCTCGAGCGCTCGCTCGAGCGCGGCCTCGGCGTCGCGCCGCCCGGTGCCGCCTGTCGCGGCGAAGCCCCACGCGCCGCGCAGGCGCACGCGCACGCCGATCCCCTCGCACTCGTTCGAGTCGAGCTCGTGCAGCCCGCCGTTCCTTGTCGACAGCCGCTCTCGCCTCGTGCTCACGAAGCGGGCGTCGGCATAGTCGGCGCGAGCCGCGGCGGAGTCGATCAGGTCGGGAAGGAGGTCGCGCATCGGGCTGCCGAGGCTAGCCCTCGCGGGAAGTGGCCGCAGGCGAGCGAGCGGCCCTCCACCCGGATCGCGCGCTCGCGCCAGGTGGCGAGCACGTCGAAGAGCTCCGCGATGCGGCCCGTGTCGCCCCAGAGGGCGAGCAGCGGGCGCTCGAACCTGCGGTCGAGGTCCGCCTCGTCGTGCTCGAGGTCGATGGTGGCCGCCGCCCGGTAGTCCTCGCAGCTCGCGTGGATCGCGGCCGGGTCGCGGAAGCAGCGCTTGTACTCCGCCACCGCCTCGGGCGCGAAGCGCGCGCCGTCGCCGGCCCACGCCTCCAGCTTGGAGTCGAGGTAGAAGTCCGGATCCGCCCCGATCATGCGCTCGGGCAGGCCCTCCGGCTGGATCAGGAAGAACCAGTGGTAATAGGCGGTGGCGAGCTCGCGCGAGACGTTCGCGAAGACCGTGTGGGTTGGCACGATGTCGAGCACCGCGAGGCGCGCCACGCGCTCGGGATGGTCGAGCGCCATCCGGTGGGCCACCCGGCCGCCGCGGTCATGCCCCACCACGCCGCCCCCGGGCTGTCCACACGAAACGACGAGGTCTCGACTCGAACCCGAGCGCCCTCATCGCCTCGACCTGATCGAGCGCCATCGACCGCTTCGAGTACGCCGCGTGGTCGGGACCCGAGGCGGGCTTCGAGGAATCGCCGTAGCCTCGCAGGTCGGCCGCTACGACGGTGAAGCACTCGGCCAGTACCGGCGCCAGCGCGTGCCACATCGCGTGGGTCTGCGGGTAGCCGTGCAGGAGGAGAACCGGAGGCCCCGAGCCGCCGATCCTCAGCTCGACCTCGGCCTCGCTCGTCTCGACGCGGCGCTCCTCGAAGCCGGCGAACACGGGCGGCACCGTACCGCCGTTCGCCGGAGTGCGCCCAGGGAGATTCGAACTCCCACCCTCCAAACGGAGGACAAGGCCCTCAACCTTGCGCGTCTACCAGTTCCGCCACAGGCGCGTGCGGGCTGAGTATAGAGCGGCGGGGGTGCTCGCCTGCATCGCTCCTTGATGCCGTCCGGACCCCGGGGTACTCTACGAACACATGTTCGGAGAACGGCACAGGACACGGCCTCGGGAGGGGTCCACATGGTCGAGCTGAACCTCACGAAGCGCCAGCAGGAGATTTTCGACTTCGTCCGCAGCTACGGCAGCGAGCACGGCTATCCGCCGACGGTGCGGGACATCGGCAAGGCGATCGGCCTCACATCCTCGTCGACCGTGCACGCGCACCTCGCCAACCTCGAGAAGCTTGGGCTGCTCAAGCGCGACCCCACCAAGCCGCGCGCGATCGAGGTGCTGGTCGACAAGGCCAAGGCGGCGATCGCGCCGGCCGGGCTGCCGCTGGTGGGCCAGGTGGCCGCGGGCCAGCCCGTGCTCGCCGAGGAGAACATCGAGGAGTACGTGCCGGTACCCGAGATCGCGGGAGGCGACGAGGGCGAGTTCGTCCTGCGCGTGAAGGGTGACTCGATGGTGAACGCCGGCATCTTCGAGGGCGACTACGTGATCGTCAGACCGCAGGAGACCGCCAGCGACGGCGAGATCGTGGTGGCGCTCGTAGGGGAGGAGGCCACGGTCAAGCGCTTCTTCCGCGAGGCGGAGCACGTGCGCCTGCAGCCGGAGAACGACTCGGTCGAGCCCATCCTGTCGCGCGACGTCCAGGTGCTCGGCCGAGTGGTGGGCGTGTGCCGGAGGGTCCCGTGACCGGCGCGCTATTGGAATCCCCGGAGCGGCTGTTCGCGCGGCCCTCGGACGGCGACCGGCGCGGGCGCGGCCTCACCCTCGAGCAGCACCTGTCCGGGGCGTGGCGGGCCGTCCAGGCCCACGGCGCCGCGGAGTGCCCTGTCTGTCGCGGGCCGATGACGCTGTCGGGCGGCTCGGCATGCTGCGAGGGCTGCGGGAGCCGCCTCAGCTAGCGCGGCTGTGGGTGGGCCGGCCGGCGCAGGCGGCCGGCGGCTACCAGATCTGCTCGCGGATCAGCGTGGCGACCTTGGCGGCGGGCACGCCGGTCACGCGCAGCTCCCAGACGCGGCCGTCGGCCGAGTTGCCGGAGTGGGTCGGGTAGCCGGCGTCGGCCAGCAGACGGCGCACGACGACCGAGCGCAGGATGGTCTCGCGCCCGACCCAGCGCACGTCGATGCCGAAGCAGCCGTCGTCGGTTGGCCAGACGGTCATGCGATCGGGGCGGATCGGTCCGAACGAGGCCGGAGCGATGGAGATCGGCGCGGCATGATGCTCGGTCTGCTGCTCGGCCTGCGATTCAGCGGAGAAGGCGTGCGCGTACGACATGGCGATGTCCAGGGCCTCCGTGCGGTCGGCGCGCCACTCCTCAGCCGGAAAGCTTGGGGCGTGGGCGGCCGTCCGTGTGAGGCGTTGATCACAGAGGCGCAGGAGGGCGTTCGGCATTCGACGGGCCCGCGCGCTGCGCCTACCATTGGTCGGTGCCGGTCAAGCAGTCGCGGGGAGGTCGGGGAGACAACCGGCCCCTCGAGGAAAGTCCGGACACCGCAGGGCAAGGGTGGTCGGGAGACCGACCCGGGGAAACCCGCGGGAAAGTGCCACAGAAATACACCGCCTACGTGATGAGGTGCGAGGCCCGAAGCATCCGGCTCGGCCGGGTGCGCAGGGAATGAACTTCCCTCATCGCCGGCAAGGGTGAAATGGTGCGGTAAGAGCGCACCGGCGTCGCGGTGACGCGGCGGCCAGGCAAACCCCACCCGGTGCAAGGCCAAGCAGGGGCGACGACGCTGCCCGCCGAGCTCCAGGTAGGCCGCAGGGCCGCGAGGCCCCGCTCGCGCCCGGCCCGCGAGGGTCGGAGCGCCGGGCGAGATGGATGACTGCTCACGACAGGATCCGGCTTACCGGCCGGCTACGGAGAGCCCCCGCGAAGGCGGGGGCTTTCTATTTCGACCGATGGACGATCCAGCGTGGAGAGCGCTCCCGTGGCGGAGCGCAGGCGCGTGCCGGCCGGACGACTCGGCGCCTGGCAGGGCGCGGCCGCCTGAACGCAACCCCCCATGCCGGGGGGTATCGGCCACCTTTGGGTTTGGCAAAGGCGAAATCTGGTCAAGAGGCTTACGCGGAGCAGATGTCAGCCACCTCCACCAAGACAAAGACCGCGAGTGACGCCTACTGCCCGCACTGTCACCTGCTGATCGAGAAGCGCGCCGGGGAGGAATGGCCGAAGGAGCCTCTCCGCTGCCCTCACTGCCGGCTGCTCGTGGGCAGCGGGCGCGCCCGTCCAACGCCGTCCGCCGAGCCCGGCGCGCGCGGCAGCGCCGCCGGCGTCTTCGCCCACGAGGCCAAGCGCGCCCGCACGGGTGAGCCCGTCTCGAAGCGCGAGGTATGCCGGGCCATCCGCGACATCGCGGAGGAGGTGGGGGCCCGTCCCGAGCGGCTCCTGATGGTCGACTACCAGCAGCGCACCGCGGACGACGACGACATGCCCTCACTCAGTGACGTGTTCGCGGCGTACGGCAGCTGGAAGCGTGCGCGGCGCGCCGCCGCGTCGCGCTCCTGATAACCCTCGCCCCGCGTCGCCCGGGGCAGGTAGAGTCCCGCGCCGATGGAAGTCCTGTTCTTCCTCCTCCCGTTCCTGGCTCTGGGGATCGGGGTCGTCTTCATCGCCTTCGCGGGCGGGGCCGGACGCGCCCGCGAGGCTTACCTAACGCGCGGCGGCAAGGCGTTCACGATCGCCATCGTGCTGCTCTACCTGGCGGTCGGGATCGCGATCCCGGCGGCCGTGATCGCCGACCGCGACGAGAGCATCGGCGGCGTCGGCTCGCTGCGCACCGCCGACATCAGCGACCGTGAGGAGAACGGCAAGGAGCTGTTCACCCAGAACTGCAAGAGCTGCCACAACCTCGACGCGGTCCAGGCGCGCGGCGTCACCGGGCCGGATCTCGACGAGCTCGGCGGCGTGGACCGCGAGCGGGTCATGAACGCGATCAAGAATGGCGGCACGGGGGACGGCCGGATGCCCGCCAACCTGCTCTCGGGCGAGGACGCGGAGGACGTGGGCATCTACGTCGAACGGGTCGCGGGCCAGTAGCCGGCCCTGGTTCCGGCGGCCCCGCCGTTTACCCCGCAACCACCGATCTTTTTCCGTCCGACGCTTGCGGTCTGCTGATAGCATGCTCGCGTCCATCCAAGCCGAGGCCCCGCCAGCTCGAGGGGCGTGGGGGAACCAGGTGGCCGCACGTCGGCCGGGGGCGAATCGCGGGAGACCGCGTAGCGCAACTCTTTCAGCGCGAGCCCGTCAGCTAACCCCGCAGGCGAACAGAGAGAGAGCCGATGCCAGGTAGCGCTGCCCGCGTCTTGCGGGAGGACGACCACGGGGACATGAGCCGCGAGGCGGTCCTCCTGCAGTGGGAGCGCAAGATCGAGGCGGCCGAGCGCCGCCCCGGCCGGTTCGATCGCGAGGACGCCACGGGCGAGGGCGCGACCGTCGAGGAGCTCCGGCTCGCGCGCGAGCGCCGCGACCGCGCCGGCGAGGGCGAGGACGCCCAGGCCGGGCCGCCGACCGAGGATTCCACGCACGAGGGCGAGCAGCGCTTCGAGCAGGCCTTGGCTCCCGCCGAGCGCCGAACGATCACGATCACCGGCCAGCCCACGCCGGCGCGACGGCGTCGCTCGGCGGTCACGCCGCGCATCGCCCAGCCCGACACGCTCGCCCTCTGGGCGTTCCTGCTGGGCCTGTTCCTGGTGGCCGTAGCCGCCGGCACCGCGCACGCCTAGCCCCCCTCCAAACGCGCACGCGCCAAGACCCTGGTCCTCAGTTCATTGGAGTGGATCTCATGCCTTTTCCTCTCTACACTTACCGCAGGTAAGTCGCACGCGGAGAGAGAAACGCATGAAGACCAAGGAGAGCCGGTTCAAGGTCCACGACGAGCTAACGGCACCGGAGCGCAGCGTGCCCATCTTGAAGGGGGCGCTCGCCGCAGGCGGGCAGCTGCCCAACTTCATCGGGGTGCTCGCCGGTTCGCCCGCCGTTCTGCGCGCCTACGCGCGCTTCCGCTCAGAGCTGCGTCACGGCGCGCTGCCGTACGCCACCCAGCAGCGCATCGCTCTCGCCATCGCCGAGCAGCAGGGCAGCGAGTACGCGCTCTGCACCCTCCAGCGCACGGCGCGCGACGCCGGGCTGGGCCTGGACGAGATTGCGCTGGCGCGCGAGTTCGACTCCCGTGACGAGCGCGAGTCGATGCTGCTGCGCTACGTCAAGGCGCTGGTGGAGAGCGGCGGCTCGCCCAAGCGACATCTGCACGAGGAGGCGCTCGAGGCCGGCTGGTCCGACGAGCAGCTGCTCGAAACGATCGCCCACGTGGCGCTCGCCACCTTCGGCAACCTGGTCACGAGCGCGGGCGAGGTGCCGCGCGACGGCTCGACCGAGGACGCTCGGCTGCTCCAGGCCGCCTGAGCGGAGGGCCGGCCGTGACGAGGACTACGATGTACACCATGGCCTCGGAGCAGGCCACCGTCGTGGGTCGGGAGACCTGCTGCAGCCAATACCACCAGGCCGTCGAGTTGGTGGGCAAGCGGTGGACCGGCGCGATCGTGTTCGTGCTCCTCGAAGGGCCGGTTCGCTTCTCGGAGGTCAAGCGTCTGGTGCCCGACCTCTCCGACCGGCTCCTGTCCGAGCGCATGAAGGAGCTCGAGTCCGAAGGGATCGTCGAGCGCCGCGTGATCGACGACATGCCGGTCAAGGTCGAGTACGCGCTCACCGCCAAGGGCGAGGCGCTCGAGCCGGCGGTTCGGGCGCTCAAGCTCTGGGCGCGCACCTGGCTCTGACACGCCCGCGCGCCGGGCACGCACCGGGCGCCTCACGCGGCTAGCCTGTCCGGCTTACCGCCGCCGAACGACCGATCCAGGGGAGAGCGCGATGCCCGACCAGCCGCAGACCGCCGATGACATCAAGGCGTTCGTCGAGGACCGCGACATCCGCTTCGTGCGCCTCTGGTTCACCGACATCCTCGGGCAGCTGAAGAGCTTCTCGATCAACGCCCAGGAGCTCGACGACGCCTTCGAGGGCGGCATGGGCTTCGACGGCTCGTCGATCACCGGCTTCAATGCGATCGAGGAGTCGGACATGATCGCGATGCCCGACCCAAGAACGTTCGCGGCGCTTCCGTGGCGGCCCGACGACAAGGGCGTCTGCCGGATGTTCTGCGACGTGGTCACGCCGAGCCGCGAGCCGTATGAGGGCGACCCGCGGCACGTGCTGCGCCGCGCGCTCGAGCGCGCCGAGGAGATGGGCTTCACGAACTTCTACGTGGGCCCGGAGCTCGAGTTCTTCTATTTCCGCAACGCGAAGCCGGAGAACGGCGTGCCGGAGGTCCTCGACGAGGGCGGCTACTTCGACCTCACCACGCTCGACGCCGGCTCGGACGTGCGGCGCGAGACGGTGCTCGCGCTCGAGCAGCTCGGCATCCACGTGGAGTACACCCACCACGAGGTCGGCCCGAGCCAGCACGAGATCGACATGCGCTACGCCGACGCGCTCAAGATGGCGGACGACTGCATGACGTACCGCATCACGGTCAAGGAGTACGCCATGAAGTACGGCTGGCACGCGACGTTCATGCCCAAGCCGCTGTTCGGCGAGAACGGCTCGGGCATGCACACGCACCAGTCGCTGTTCCGCGGCCAGAGCAACGCCTTCTACGACGTGGACGACCAGTACTACCTCTCCGACACCGGCAAGGCGTTCATCGCCGGCCAGCTCAAGCATGCGCGCGAGATCACCTCGGTGTTCGCCCAGTGGGTGAACTCCTACAAGCGGCTCGTGCCCGGCTTCGAGGCGCCCGTCTACTGCGCCTGGTCGCGGCGCAACCGCTCTGCGCTGGTGCGCGTGCCGCTCTATCACCCGGGTCAGGAGAAGGCCACGCGGATGGAGCTGCGCTGCCCCGATCCCGCCTGCAACCCCTACCTCACGTTCGCGATCCTGCTGGCCGCCGGCCTCGAGGGGATCGAGAAGGGCTACGAGCTACCCGAGCCGATGGAGAAGAACCTGTACCACATCAGCCCCGAGGAGCGGCGGCGACTCGGGATCGAGCAGCTGCCGGAGACGCTCGGCGAGGCGATCGAGATCACGGCCGAGTCCGAGCTGGTGCTGCGCACCTTCGGCGAGCACATCTTCAACCGCTACATCGAGATCAAGCGGCAGGAGTGGGAGGACTACCGGGTGCAGGTCACGGAGTGGGAGCTTCAGCGCTACCTGGCCGTGCTCTGAGGGTGTCGGCGCGCTCCGAGGCCTCCCGGCTCGCCTCGTCGAGGAAGCGGATCGCGGCGGCGCGCTCGGCGGAGCTCATCTCGGCCGCGAGCCGCTCGAGCCGGCCCGCCAGCTCCATGTAGATCCCCACGGCCTCGCTCTCCTCGTCGGGCAGCGCGCGCCGGACGATCACCGAGCGGCGGTCGTGGGGGTGCGGCTCGCGCCTGGCCCAGCCGAGCCGCTCGAGCCGGTCGACGAGCGCCGTGACGGCACCCGAGCTGAGGCAGAGCCGCTCGCCGAGCTGGCCCGGGGTGAGCTCACCCGCCTCGTGCAGGTGGTCCATGGCCTTGAACTCGACCGGCGGCGCGCCGAGGCGCCGGGCCACCGCGGCGTCGAGCCGGTCGTTCTCCAACCCGAAGCGACGCAGCGCCGTGAGGAGCTCGGAGGGAGTGGCCACGGTCACTTGATCTTAACCACGAAGAATCTTGACAATCAAGACATTGCTCGATAGACGTACGCGGCCATGACCCCCCAAGGCCGTTCCGTCTTCACGATCGCCACCGGATCCCGCGCGAAGTGGGTGGTGTTCACGATCTGGTTCGTCGGGATCTTCATCGCCGCCGGCCCGCTCAACCTGCCGGCGAAGTTCACCGACGCCGAGGAGAACGAATCGACCTCCTTCCTGCCCGGCGACGCGGAGTCGACCAAGGCGCTGATCGCCTCGGAGGACCTGCAGGGCGGCGAGCTGGCGCCGGCGGCGATCGTCTACCGGCGCGCCTCGGGGCTCACCGACGCCGACCGGGCGAAGATCGTGGAGGACGTCGGGCGGCTCACCGAGGAGCGCTTCCCGGGCGTGATAGCGGACGGCGCAACGGCGGCGTCTGGCGGGAACGAGGCCTCGGGCGCGCCGCCGCCGCAGGCCGGCCTTCCCGAGGGCTGCGCCGGGCCGACCACGCCGATCGAGGGTCAGCCGAGCGACTATGCCCCGTTCGTCGGGCCGATCTGCTCGGAGGACGGCAAGGCCGCGATCGTCACGGCCTACATCAAGGGCGACGGCGAGAGCGAGACGGTGCTCGACCCGGTCCAGTTCTGGCGCGACACCGTCTCCGACCCGGGCGGCGGCCTCGAGGTGAAGATCACCGGCGGCGCCGGCTACGGGGCGGACGCCATCGAGGTCTTCGAGGGGATCAACGGCACGCTGCTGCTGGCGGCGGTGACGCTCGTGATCGTCCTCCTGATCCTCATCTACCGCTCGCCGATCTTCCTGTTCATCCCACTGGCGGCGGTGATGTTCGCCGAGATCCTGGCCCGCTCGATCGGGGTGGGGCTGTCCGAGCTCGGGGTGACCCTGAACGGGCAGTCGAGCTCGATCATGTCGATCCTCGTGCTGGGTGCCGGCACCGACTACGCCCTCCTGATCGTGGCCAGATACCGGGAGGAGCTCCACCACACGGCGGACCGTCATGAAGCGATGCGGTCCGCAATGGCCTCCGCCGGGCCGGCGGTCTTCGCGTCGGCCGCGACCGTGATCGTCGCGCTCTTCTGCCTCACGATCGCCAAGGTCAACGGTACCTCGGGCATGGGGCCGATCGGCGCCATGGGCGTGGCCTGCGCGGCCCTGTCGATGCTCACCCTGCTGCCGGCGCTGCTCGCGATATTCGGCCGGCGCGCCTTCTGGCCGTTCGTGCCGCACACCGCCGAGACCGCGCCGGTCGACGCCGACGCCTCCGAGCGCGCCCGCGCCCGGATCGTCGACGGCGGCAGCGTCGGCGCCCTGCTCAGGGTGATCGGCGCCGCGCTCGTGGTCGCGATCCTGCTCCCGCTGGTGATCCTCAACGCGCTGCTGCGCGGCGCCACGGGAAAGCGGATCCCGTCGCTCATCGTCGGGCCGCTCGACCGCGCGATCTTCAAGCCCTACGAGATGCGCCGGCACAAGCACGAGCACCTGGCCGACGAGACCCACGGCTTCTGGAAGCGCGTGGGCGATCGCGTGGCGCAGCGGCCGCGGCGCGTGATGGTGAGCACCATCGCGGTCCTGCTCGTGTTCTGCGCCGGGCTCGCGTTCTTCTCCACCGACCTCACCACGAACGACAGCTACACGACCGAGGTCGAGTCGGTGCAGGGCCAGGACCTGATCAGCGAGAGCTTCCCCGCCGGCGAGAGCGTGCCCACGGACGTGATCGTGCCCGAAGCCTCCCAGGTGGCGGCCGTGACCGATGCCGTGGAGGGCGTGGACGGCGTGGAGGCCGTGTCCGGCCCGGTGGCCGAGGGCGAGCAGGGCGTGCTGGTCCAGGCGATCCTCGAGCCGCAGCCGTACTCGACCGAGGCGTTCGACCTCATCGAACCGATCCGGGACGCGGCGTCGGGCGCCGCCGATGGCACGCTCGTGGGCGGCGCCAGCGCGATCGAGTTCGACGTCCGCGAGGCAGCCGCGTGGGACTCCAAGGTGATCCCGCCGATCGTGCTCGTTGTGGTGTTCTTAATCCTCGTGCTGCTGCTGCGCGCGGTGATGGCGCCGCTGATCCTGGTGGGCACGGTGATCCTGAGCTTCCTGGCGGCGCTCGGGGTGGGCTACCTGTTCTTCGACGTGATCTTCGGCTTCCCGGGCTCCGACCCGTCGCTGCCGCTGTTCGCCTTCGTGTTCCTGGTGGCCCTGGGCGTGGACTACAACATCTTCCTCGTCGCGCGCGCCCGCGAGGAGACGCTCAAGCACGGCACGCGAGCGGGGATACTGCGCGCCCTCGCCGTCACGGGCGGGGTGATCACGAGCGCGGGCATCGTGCTCGCCGGCACTTTCTCGGTGCTGGCGGTGCTGCCGCTCGTGTTCCTCACCGAGATCGGCTTCGTGGTCGCCTTCGGCGTGCTGCTCGACACGTTCCTCGTGCGCAGCGTGCTGGTGCCCGCGATCGCGCTCGAGCTGGGGCCGCGCTTCTGGTGGCCCTCGGAGCTCTCGCGCACCGACGGCGGAGCGCCGCCATCCGAGCCGGTCAGCGACGAAGCGCTTGCTCAACCAGCCGGCGGGCCTGCCTGAGCGAGCCGGGGTCCAGCCGCGACGGCCTGTCGCAGGGGCTGTGGCGGCAGGGCTCGCCGCCCGCGCCCACGCCGAGCTTGGCCGCCGGCAGCCCGAGCAGCTCGAACTCGCGGTGGTCGGAGTTGCCCGTCGACTCGTCGCGCACCCAGCTGACGGGCACGCCGGCGTCGCGCCCGGCGCGCAGCAGCCGCCCCTCGACCGCGGCGCGCGGGGCGGGCGCGGGCGAGCGCAGCCAGAACGGGCGGTCGCGGCCCACCTCGTCGAGCGAGAGCGCGAAGCGCAGGTCGGCGCGCCGGCCGGCCCGGATCCGGCGCGCGAGCGCGAGCGCGCCGAGATGATCGGGCGAGCCGGTGTAGATGCGCTCCTCCGCGCCGGTGGTCACGAGCGAGACGTCGCAGCGCGTGGGATAGCGCCGCCCGACCCGGCCGGCCAGGGCGGCCAGCACGCCGAGGCCCGAAGCGTTGTCGTTGGCGCCGGGCGCGTTCGGCGTGGTGTCCGAGTGCGCCATCACCACGTGCAGGCAGGAGCCGGGACCGTCGTAGTGGCCGATCAGGTTGCGGGAGGGGCCGCGACCCGGCACGGCGAAGCGCTGCACGCTCACGGCGAGGCCGCCGCGCCTGAAGCTGTCGGCCACGTAGCGCTGCGCGCGCTGTTCGGCGGCGCTCGCCGCCGGTCGCGGGCCCCAGGAGGCGATCCGCACGGCGTGGTCGTAGGCGCTCGGCGTGGCTGCCGCCGAGGGGGCGAGCGCCAGCGTGAGGCTGGCTAGGAGAGCAGCCGTTCGAGCTCCTCGGGGTCCGTGACCGGCGCCTTGCACGCGAAGCGCTCGCACACGTACGCCGCGGCCCGGCCGCCGACCGGCTCGCGCTCAGCGAGCAGCGGCACGCCGTCGGCCGGCCCGCCGGCGAGCACGAGGTGCGGGCGGAAGGCGGAGCGCACCACCCGCTCGAGCGGACGCAGGTCGGGACCGACGAGCGCCACCTCGCGCACCGGCGCAAGGTGGAAGTCGAGCGCCTGGAGCAGGTGGCCGAACGCCTGCGGGTGCCCGGCGGCCAGCTCGTGGAGCAGCCGCAGCACGGATACCGCGCGCTCCTCGTAGGCGTGCTCGCCCGTGAGCGCGGCCAGCCGCAGCAGCCCGTACGCGGCGCTCGCATTGCCCGAGGGGATCGGATGGTCCTCGAGGTCCTTGCGCCGCGCCACGAGCCGCTCGTGGTCGACCGAGGTCTCGAAGAAGCCGCCCTGCTGGTCGTCGGCGAACCGCTCGATCATCGCGTCGGCCAGCGCGCGCGCCTCGCCGAACCAGCGCGGCTCGAAGCTTGCCTCGTAGAGGGTGAGGAGCGCCTCGAGCATGAAGGCGTGGTCCTCGAGGTAGGCGTTCAGCTTGGCCTCGCCGTCCTTCCACGAGCGCAGCAGGCGCCCCTCTGCGTCGCGCACCTCGTCGAGCAGGAAGCCCGCCGCGGCGGCCGCGGCCTCCACGTAGTCGTCGCGCTCGAGCGCGGCGCCGGCCTCCGCGAGCGCCGAGATCATGAGCGCGTTCCAGGAGGTGAGCCGTTTGTCGTCGAGGCCAGGCCAGACACGCTTTGCGCGCGTCTCGTAGAGGAGCGCGCGCCAGCGCGGTAGGCGCTCCGGCGAGCCGGGGCCGCGCACCGGGATGTTGCCGCTCTCGAAGTTGCCGCGGTCGGTGGCGCCGAACCAGGCGATCGCCTCGTCGGCGTCGGGCTCGCCCTGGAGCGCCTCGCGCAGCTGCTCCACGCTCCAGACGTAGAACTTGCCCTCCACGCCCTCCGAGTCCGCGTCGAGGGCGGAGAAGAAGCCGCCCTCGGCGCCGCGCATCTCGCCCAGCGCCCAGTCGAGCGTCTCCTCGCATACCGCTCGGAACAGCGGCTCGCCGGTGACCTGCCAGCCGTGCAGGTACGCGCGCGCGAGCAGGGCGTTGTCGTAGAGCATCTTCTCGAAGTGGGGGACGAGCCAGTAGGCGTCCACCGAGTAGCGCGCGAAGCCGCCGCCCACCTGGTCGTACATGCCGCCCGAGGCCATCGCCCGCAGCGTGTGCGTGGTCATATCCGTCTCGCCGCGGCGCAGCAGGAACTCGAGGGCCGAGGCGGGCGGGAACTTCGGCGCGTCGCCGAAGCCGCCGTTCGCCACGTCGTACTGGGTCCTGAGCGCGCTCACGGCCTCGTCGAGAGCGCCCGGGTCCATGGGCTCCGACGAAGGGCGAAGCAGCGCGCCGCCGCGTAGGCGCTCGGCCACGCGCTCACCGCCCGCGCGTATCTCGTCCTTCTTCTCCTGCCAGCCGTGCGCCACCGCCTCGAGCACCTGGCGCCAGGCCGGCATGCCCATGCGCTGCGCGGGCGGGAAGTACGTGCCGGCGTAGAACGGCACCTGCTCGGGCGTGAGGAACACGTTCAGCGGCCAGCCGCCGGCGCCGGTCATGGCCTGGCAGGCCTCCATGTAGATCGAGTCGAGGTCGGGCCGCTCCTCGCGGTCGAGCTTGATGCACACGAACAGCTCGTTCATCAGCGTCGCCGTGTCGGGGTCCTCGAACGACTCGCGCTCCATCACGTGGCACCAGTGGCAGGCCGAGTAACCGATCGAGAGCAGAATCGGCCGATCCTCGTCGCGCGCGCGGCTGAGCGCCTCCTCGCCCCAGGGGTACCAGTCCACGGGGTTGTCCTTGTGTTGCAGCAGGTAGGGCGAGGTTTCGTTCGCGAGGCGGTTGGCCATCAGCGCTGAGGCTACTCGGTGTCCTGCTGACACATATCTGTGTAAGCGCTACACAGAAGATGTGTAATAGTGTTATCTGTGCGCCAGGCGAGCGGAGACCTGTTCCCCACCGATTCTCCCATCCCGGCGAGCCAGATGATCGGCCGCCGCGACGACCTTCGCGAGATCGCCACCCGGCTCGAGGCCGGCACCCATCTGATCGTGGCGGGCCCGCGCCGCACCGGCAAGACGAGCCTGTGCGAGGCCGCCCTGGCGCGCCTCGGCCGGCGCGGGCTCTACACCGCGCGCGTCGACCTCTTCCGGGTGGCGGACGCCGCCGAGCTGGCCGAGGCCGTGGCCGCGGCCGTGATCGCCAACCGCTCCGCCACCCGGCGGGCACTGCGCCGCGCGCGCAGCGCGGGGCGGGCGGCGCTGTCGGCTACCCAGGGCCGGGCGATCCTCAGGATGGTGGGCGAGCTGGGGGAGGGGGTCGAGATCGCGCTCACCCCCGGGCTCGCCGCCCAGGACCCCGAGCGGGCGCTCGACCTGGCGCTCGAGCTGCCGGAGCGCGTGGCGCGCGCCGACGGCCGGCGGCTCGTGCTGTTCTTCGACGAGTTCCAGGAGGTAGCCTCGGCGCGGCGGCCGTACGGGGAGGCGGACGCGGTGACCAACCGCATGCGCGCGGTGTTCCAGCGCTCGACCTCGGTCAGCTACCTGTTCGCCGGCAGCATCGAGCACCTGATGCGCGACCTGTTCGCGCCTTCGCGGCGCGCCTTCAGCGGCTTCGGGAGCTTCTACTCGCTGCGGGCGATCGACCCCGAGGAGTGGACGCGCGGACTGGCCGAGCGCTTCGCCGCGGACGACTGCGAGATCGGCGCGCCCGCGCTCGCCCGCGTCGTCGAGCTGGGCGACGGCCACCCGCGCGCCACCATGCGCATCGCCCAGCAGGCGCACCTCGTGTCGATCGAGCTGGACACGCGCGCGATCGACCTCGAGCTCGTGCAGCTGGGCTACGAGCGCGCGCTCGAAGGCGACCGGCCGACGATGGAGCAGGTGGTGGAGCGGGTGCGGCTGCTGCACAAGCACGGGCTCGCGGTCGCGCGCGCCGTGGCGGCGGGGCAGTCTCCCCCGCGCAGGCTCCACCCGGGCGTGCGCGACCGCGTGCTCAAGCTCTTGCGCGACGCCGGGTTGCTGGAGCACGGGGGCCGCGGCGAGTGGCGGGTGATCGACCCGCTGCTGCGCCACTACCTGGTGGCGCTCGACCCCTTCGGCTGATCGCGTAGCGCCGCCCGCTTGATCTTGCCGCTCGGGGTCTTCGGGAGCTCGTCCACGAAGTCGACGATTCGCGGGTGCTTGTAGGGCGCCGTGGTCTCCTTCACGTGATCCTGGAGCTCGCGCGCCAGCTCCTCGCCCGGCGCCGTGCCGTCGCGCAGCACCACCACGGCGCGCACCACCTGGCCGCGGATCTCGTCGGGGGCCGGCACGGCGGCGGCCTCCACCACCGCCGGGTGGGCCACCAGCGCCGACTCCACCTCGAACGGACCGATGCGGTAGCCGGAGGAGATGATCACGTCGTCGGTGCGGCCCTGGAACCAGAGGTAGCCGTCCTCGTCCTCGGACACGCGGTCGCCCGTGCGCCAGGGCCGGTCGCGGGCGCCGTCGAGGAAGAAGGTCGGCACCGTGGCCGGGTCGATCACGAGCTCGCCCTCGTCGACCCAGGCACGGAAGCCCGGCAGCGCCTTGCCCATCGAGCCGGGCCGCACCGGCGGGCCGATCGGCATGCCCGTGAGGTGGCCCGTCTCGGTCTGGCCGTACCCGTCGTGCACCGAGGCGCCGGCGCCCTCCTGCCAGGCGCGCACCACCTCGGGGTTGAGCGGCTCGCCCGCGGCGCAGGCGTGCCGCAGCTCGGGGAGCGGGCGCAGCTTTGCGCGGCCGGCGATCGCGCGGTACTCGGTGGGTGACATGCAGAGCACGTTCACGCGCTCGCGCTCGAGCAGCTCGAGCCGCTCCTCCGCGTCGAAGCGGGCGTCGTGGAGCAGCGCCGCGGCGCCGCGCAGCCAGGCGGCGAGGAAGGCGTTGCGCGCCGAGAGCGACCAGCCGCTGGCCGCGGTGCACCAGCACAGGTCACCCTCCCGCGCGCCGAACCAGTGCTCGGCCTGCACGCGCTGCCCGGCCAGGTAACCGTGGCCGTGGCGGATCGGCTTGGGCTCGCCGGCCGTGCCGGACGTGAAGACGATCAGCGCCGGGTCGCCGGCTTCCACCTTCGCCGCGCCCGCGGGTGCGGCGTCGAGCAGAGCGGGATCGGGGATCGCCAGCAGCGCGCCGTCGAAGCCCGCCGCCGAGACCAGGTCGAGGTCGCGCTCGTCGGCCACCACGGCGCGCGGGTCGAGCAGCTCCATGCGTGCGCGCAGGTCGGCCGGTCGCAGCTGCTCGGTGCACGGCTGCGCGACCGCGCCGAGCCGCCAGCAGGCGAGCATCGCGTACACCCACTCGGGTCGGTTGCCCGCCACGGTCATCACCACGTCGCCGCGGCCCACGCCCCGGCTCGCGAGCGCGCCGGCCATGCGCGCCGAGCGGTCGGCCACCTCGCCGAAGCCGATCTCGCGCCGCTCGCCGTCCCGCGCGATCGCCACGAGCGCGGTGCGCTCGGGAGCGGCCGAGTCCACGAGCTCGGCGGTCAGGTTCATGCGCGCGGCGGCCAGCGCTCGCCCGCGCCGAGGCGCTCGAGGCCGAGCCACGCGAAGTCCGTCACCGCCCGCACGATCGCATCTTCGGCAAGGACATGACGCGCACCCGGCCCGCGCCGTCTGACCCCTCTGCGGGGAGGAGTCCGAGGACTTCGGTCGAAGCGGTGTGAAAAAGAACTAAAGCGGGTAGGACGCTCGCCGATAGTTCTGGTAGCTTCACCGCCACGCCGAATCCCCGGGGACAACCGGGGAACGGGGGAACCAAGGTGGCTGCGGCCACTGGGGCGAACTTCCTGAGCAATCAGGAGGCGCGCGAGCTCTTTCAGCGCGAGCCCGTCAGCTAACCCCGTAGGCGTTCGAAAGAGAATGCCTTCCCGTTCACGCAACACACTGCTGCGCGCCCTCGGCGCCCTCGTCGCCTTCGCCTGCCTGGTGGGCGCGACCGTGGCCGCCCCCGGAGCCGCCGCCCAGACCCCCACGGGTGGGGCGGTCTTCACGCCGCCGCCTCCGCCGCCGGCCAAGGCCGCGCTTGTCGACGGCCGGGTGATCGCCCCGGCCTCGGCGCCCACGCGCGTCAAGCGCGTGATCGAGGCGGCCAACCGGATCGTCGAGAAGCCCTACATCTACGGCGGCGGTCACAAGGCCTACCTGAGCGGCGTGCTCGACGCCGGCTACGACTGCTCGGGCGCCGTCTCGTACGCCCTCTACGGCGGCCGCTTCCTGCGCTCGCCGCTGCCGAGCGGCTCGCTGATGGGCTGGGGCCAGGAGGGCACGGGCCGCTGGATCACCGTGTACGCCAACGGCGGCCACGCCTATGTCGTGGTGGCCGGCCTGCGCTTCGACACCTCGATGCGGGACCCGGACGCGCCGGGCCCATCCACCGGCCCGCGCTGGTCCAAGACCCTGCGCCGCTCCTCCTCGTTCGTGGCGCGCCATCCCGGCGGCTACTAGGCCCTCGGCCGAAAATCCCGGCGATATCCTCCGGCCAATGGCTGTCGCCACGAACGCCTTCACCGAGAAGACCGAGGATCAGCAGGCCATCACCGAGATGGTCCGGCAGTTCGTCGACAACGAGGTCATCCCGATCGCCGAGGAGCACGATCACGAGGACACCTTCCCGGAGGCGGTCGTGGAGCAGATGAAGGAGCTCGGCCTGTTCGGCGTGACCATCCCCGAGGAGTACGGCGGGATGGGCCTCGACCTCACCACCTACGCGATGATCGTCGAGGAGCTCTCGCGCGGCTGGATCTCGATCTCCGGCATCGTGAACACGCACTTCATCGGCTCGTACCTGCTGATGAAGTTCGGCACCGACGAGCAGAGGGAGCACTTCCTGCCGCAGATGGCCACCGGCGAGCTGCGCGCGGCCTTCTCGCTCTCCGAGCCCGAGTGCGGCTCGGACGTGCAGGGCATCAAGTCGACCGCCAAGCGCACCGAAGGCGGCGACTGGGAGCTGAACGGCCAGAAGATGTGGGTCACGAACGGGCTCGGTTCGGGGGTCGTGTTCGTGCTGATGAAGAGCGACCCCAAGGCCGAGCCGGCCCACAAGGGGATGACCTGCTTCCTCACCGAGAAGACGCCCTGGCAGGAGCAGAACGACGGCCTCACGGTCCCGCCCAAGATCAAGAAGATGGGCTACAAGGGCGTTGAGTCGACGGAGCTTGTGTACGACGGCTACCTGTGCCCGCCCGAGCGCATCCTCGGCGGCGAGGAGAACGGGCTCGGCAAGGGCTTCGCCCAGATGATGGACGCGCTCGAGGTGGGCCGCGTGAACGTGGCCGCGCGCGGCGTTGGCATCGCCCAGCGGGCGCTCGAGCTCGCCCTGCGCTACTCGCAGGAGCGAAAGACCTTCGGCAGGCCGATCGCGGGCCACCAGGCGATTCAGTTCAAGCTCGCCGACATGGCCACAAAGATCGAGGCCGCGCGCCTGCTCACGCTGAAGGCGGCGCGCATGAAGGACGCAGGGCAGCGCTCGGACCTCGAGGCGGGCATGGCCAAGCTTTTCGCCTCCGAGACCGGCAAGGAGGTCGTGGAGGAGGCGTTCCGCATCCACGGCGGCTACGGCTACTCCAAGGAGTACGAGATCGAGCGCCTCTACCGCGACGCCCCGCTGCTCCTGATCGGCGAAGGAACCTCCGAGATCCAGCGAATGGTGATCGGCAAGAAGCTGCTCGAGCGGAACAAGCTCTAGCCATGACCACCACAGGCACCAGGGCGCTGATCGCACAGGCGGTCGAGGGCCTCCAGGAGGAGGTGCCCTCCTTCCGGCAGATCAAGCTCGTCGCGCGCCTCGAGCTGCGCGCCCGCGGCGCCGACGTGCCGATCTGGCGCGTGGAGATCCCCGGCCCCAAGATCGACCGCGACCCGGCGGCCGACGCCCGCGTCGACGTGTCGGTGGCGCGCTCTCACTTCAACGAGCTGGCCGCCGACGGGCAGCTCAGGCACTGGGTCGACGCCTATGAGCACGGCCACGTACGGGTGACCGGCGACGCCGCGGTGATCAAGCTGCTGGGCAACGTGATCCAGCGCCAGCTCGCCCGGCGCTGAGCCTCAGGCGCCTGGCGAGAGCACCAGCTGGGTGCAGGTGAAGAAGGCGGCGTCGCGGCCGCTCTCCTTCCTGATGCGGACCTCCCAGACCTGCGTGCGCCGGCCCACGTGAAGCGGCCGGCCGATGGCGGTGAGCACGTCGCCGACCCGGCCGGCCGAGAACACGTTGGCCTTGAGCTCGGCGGTGGTGAAGTCGCCGCCCGCGGGGAGGTGGCGGAAGGTTCCCCAGGCCGCCACGGTGTCGGCGAACGCGACCCAGACGCCGCCGTGCACGTAGCCGCCAGGATGCAGGTGGCGCTCGTCGACCTCGAGCCGGCCCTCCACCTCGTCGTCCTCGATCCGCACCACCTCGATGCCGAGGTCGCCGGGAAAGCTCCGCCCGATGCCCTGCCGGAAGAGCTCCGGCGTGATGTCCGGGTTGGTCACCCCGGCGGCGCCATCTCGGCGCCCCCGTCGTAGACCTTGACCACCCGCACCGCGCCCGGCGGCGCGGCGTCGAGGCAGAGGCCGCAGAGCACGCACTCGTCGAGGTTCTCGTCCACGATGCTCACACCGCCGTCGGAGGCGGCGAAGATGTCCACCGGGCAGGCCTCCTCGAGCCGGCGCGCCAGCTCGGCGTCCGCGCTGGCGTCGTCGGCCACCACGACCTGGATGAAGATCCCGTTCACGGGGCCACCGCCGCCATCCGCTCCTTCACGAGCGCCGGGATCTCGGCGATCTCCTCCGCCACCACGATGCCGGCGGAGGCGAGCCGCGCGATCTTCTCGGTAGCCGTGTCCTCCTTGCCCTCCACGATCGTGCCGGCGTGCCCGAAGCTCATGCCGGGCATCTCGTCCATGAAGCGGCCCGCCATGAAGGCGACGATCGGCAGCGGGTGCTCCGACTCCTCGGTCACGTAGCGGGCGAGCTCCGCCTCCATCCGGCCGCCCGGCTCCGTGTAGATCACGATCGCCTCGGTCTGGCCGTCGGCCTCGAAGAGCGGCATCAGCTCGGCGTAGGAGGAGCCGATGATCGCGTCGCCGCCGATCGACACCGCGGTCGACTGGCCGAGCCCTGCGGCGCTGAGCGTGGAGGACATCTCGGTGGTCATCCCGCCCGAGCGCGAGATCACGCCGACCGGCCCGGGCGTGTAGGCCTTGGCGGCGTCCCCGGCGGGACCGCCGATGCCGCCCATCTTGATCACGTCCGGCACGATCACGCCGAGGCAGTTGGGGCCGATGATCCGAGCGCCTCGGGACGCCGCGAGCTCCACCATCTGCGCCACGTCGCCGCGCGGGATCCGCTCGGTCACGATCACGATCAGCTCGATGCCGTGCACGATCGCCTCGAACACCGCGTCCTTGGTGAACGCGGGGGGGACCGTGACGACCGAGCCCTTGATCGGCGCTCCGTGATGCTCCACGGCCTGCGCGACCGTGTCGAACACCGGCACTCCGTGAACGTCGCGGCCGAGGCGGCCGGGCGTGACCCCGCCCACGATCTTCGCGCCGGCGCCGTAGTCGAGGCACTCGCGCGTGAGGTTCACGGCCTCGCGGCCGGTGATGCCCTGCACGATGAAGGTCGTGTCGGCGTCGATCAGGATGCTCACGCCGCCGCCGATCCCTTCTCCACGGCGCGCCGCGCGGCCTCGTGCATTGAGACGCTGCGGTCGCAGTACTCCACTCCGTACTTCTCGAGGATCTTGAAGCCCTCGTCCTCCCACGCGCCCGGGATGCGGAAGATCGCGATCTTCTCGGCCGGGTCGTAGCCGAGCTCGAGGCAGGCCTTGACCACCCCCCGGGCCACGATGTCGACCCGCGTGTTGGAGACGATCGACATCATCACGGCGATCTTGTCGACGCCGGGCTTCTGCAGCACGAGCTTGGCGAGCCCGCAGGCCTTGCGCACCGAGGGGTTGCCGCCGATCTCGCAGTAGTTGGCGGGACGGCCGCCGTGGGCCCGGACGGCGTCGAAGAGCGTGAGCGAGCCGCCGCCCGCGCCGATCACGAGTCCGAGATCGCCGTCGAACTCGGTCACGTTGCCGGCCACGCCGCGGTGGTCCATCGAGTCGACCGCCTCGCCGGCCAGCTCGAACTCGGTGGGCTCGCGCGCCTCGCGCGTCTCCTCCTCGCCGACGCCGAGGTCGTTCAGAAGGGCCCGCTGGCGCGGGCGCGCCTCGTTCTCCATCTCCATGTGCGCGTCGAGTCCCACGAACGAGCCGTCCACGAGCTCGCCGAGCGGGTTGATCTCGGCCAGCGTCATGTCGTAGTCGGTGAACAGGCGGGCCAGGCGGGTGAGGATCGGCGTGATGCGGGTCAGCTGGCGCCCAGTGACGCCGGTGGAGGCGATCACCTCCTTGGCCATGAAGTCGCTGAACGGCTCGATCGTCGAGAAATGGCGGCGGCCCACCTTGTCGGGCTGCTCCTCGGCCACCTGCTCGATGTCGATGCCGCCGACGGGCGAGAAGATCATCACGGGCCGCTTGCGCAGCCCGTCCCAGACGACGCCCGCGTAGTACTCCCGCTCGACCTCGGCCTTCGGGTCGACAAGGACGCCGCGCGGCATGTGGCCGCCGATCTCGAGCCGCAGGATCGCCTCGGCATGGTCGGCGGCCTCGTCGGCGTCGTCGGCGAACTTGACCCCGCCGGCCTTCATGCGGCCGCCGGTCAGGACCTGCGACTTGATGACCGTGGGCCCGCCGATCCGGTGGGCGATCTCGCGCGCCTGCTGGGCCGTGGTCGCGAGGCCGAAATCGGTGACCGGGATACCGGCGCGCCGCGTGATCTCGCGCGCCTCGTACTCGAAGAACCGCATGAGGGGCGGGAAATCTAGCGGTCGGGGGCCTACGCCGGCATCGGCGCCTTGGTCGGAACCACCGCGTTCGTCTCCCTACTCGACTGCGAGCCCGAGAGCACCACGAGCCCGACGATCATCACCGCGAACCCGGCCAGCGCGACCGCGCCGCCGACGAAGGTCTCGTGCAGCGACTCGTCGAAGGCGAATACGCCGAGCGCCACGCTCACCACCGGATCGAGCGACATCTGGGTCGCCGCCGCGGGCGCTAGCGCGCCCGTCTGCAGCGCGGCCGAGCTCAGCGTCATGCCGACCCAGCCGACCGCGACCAGGGCGTACAGCTGCCAGTGGACGAAGATGTCGAGGATCCCGTCGTCGAACTGATCGGCGACCGCCTTCGTCAGCACTGCGCTCAGCGCGAACAGGATGCCCGCCGCGCTGCCGAGGAGCGATGCCTTGACGCCCGGCGAGCGCCCCTTGGCGACCAGGGCCAGGGCGCCGGAGGCCGCCACGCAGATCGCCCCCGACACGATCCACACGCTCAACTCGGGGTCGTCCACGCCGCCGGTCGGGTTGGACACCACCACGAACGACGCCACGCCGCCGACGACGGCCGCGGCCCCGAGGATCTCGTTGCGCGTGAGCCGGCGCCGGTCGAGCCGCGCGCCGAAAGGGAGCGCGAACACGACGGCCGTGGCGAGCAACGGCTGCACGACGACGATGCGCCCGACGGCAAGGGCCACCGCCTGGAGCACGAACCCAAGCGCGTCCGCGACGATCCCGGCGAGCCAGACGGGCTCCTTCGCCAGCCGCACCAGCAGGCCGGCCTTCATCGCCTCCTCGTCGGGCACCTGCATCGCGGCCCGCTGCTGCAGCACTGTGCCGACGCCGAATAGGAGCGCGGCGGCGAGCGCGAGGACGATGTCCATATCGCGGCCCGCCTAGGCGGGCTGGAGCTCGTACGCCTCGGCCAGCTCCGGATCCTTGCGGGCCAGCATCTCGGCGAGGTCGACCATCACCTTGCACTGCTTCCAGGTGGCGTCGTCCTGCATCTTCCCGTCGATCATGTGGACGCCGCGCCCGTCCGGGATCGCCTGGATCACCCGCTTGGCGAACCTGACCTCGTCCGGATCGGGGGAGAAGACCTTCTTGGCGATGTCGATCTGCGCCGGGTGGAGCGACCACGCGCCGACGCACCCGAGCAGGAACGCGGCGCGGAACTGCGTCTCGCAGCCCGCGGTGTCCTTGATGTCGCCGAAGGGCCCGTAGAAGGGCAGGATGCCCGCACCGGCGCAGGCGTCGACCATGCGGGCGATCGAGTAGTGCCAGGGGTCCTGCTGCGCGGTCGCACGCGGTGCCTCGGAGCCGTCCTCCGGCGGATCGGCGATCACGCGGTAGCCGGGGTGCCCGCCGCCCACGCGCGTGGTCTTCATGCGCCGGTTGGCGGCCAGGTCGGCCGGCCCGAAGCTCATGCCCTGCATGCGCGGGCTCGCCGTTGCGATCTCCTCGAGGTTCGTCACGCCCTGCGCGGTCTCGAGGATCGCGTGCACGAGGAGCGGCCGCTCGAGGCCCGCCCTCGCCTCGAGCTGCGCCAGCAGCCGATCGACGTAGTGGATGTCCCAGGCGCCTTCGACCTTGGGCACCATCACCACCTCGAGCCGGTCGCCGATCTCGCCGACGACCTGGGCGAGATCGTCGAGCACCCAGGGGCTCTCGAGCGCGTTCACCCGGGTCCAAAGCGCCGTCTCACCCAGCTCCATCTCGCGGCCCACCCGGATCAGCCCCTCGCGCGCCGCCTCCTTGCGGTCGACCGGGATGGCGTCCTCGAGGTTGCCCAGCAGGACGTCGACCTTGGGCGCGATCTCGGGGGCCTTGGCGACCATCTTCTCGTTCGAGAAGTCGAGGAAGTGGATCATCCGCGACGGTTTGACCGGGATCTCGCGGAGCGGCTCCGGCGCGCCGATCGCGAGCGGCTTCAGGAAGTCACGAGGGTTGCGCACGGGGCCCGAGGCTAGTACACGGCGTTCAGCGAGCGGCGATCCGGAAGCGGGTCGCCTTTCGTACCGAGCGGTTGCCGGCGGCGTCGCTGGCGCGGATGAGCGCCCGGTAGCGGCCGGGTCGGAGGGCCCGCGCGCGGATCTTGCCCGTGAAGCGGGTGCTGTTCCTCCCGCTCGTCGCGTTTCGCCGAAGCCTGCCGACGACCCTGTGCCGGCCACCGGGGAGCTTGCGCTGGATCGTGAGCGTCACGCGCGCCTGCTCGCTGAGCGTGTAGCGGAAGCGGGTGCCGCGCCGTACGGCGAACAGGGCCGGCGCGGCCCGGAACCCGCTCACCAGAGGCGCTTCCCGGTCCACGGCCGGAACGGTCGGCGGAGCATCGCCAGCCGCGGGGGGCAGGGCCGGCGGGAGCTCGTAGGCGCCCAGATCGCGCCGTGCAAGGCCGTCGCCGTTCCCGTCCATGACCAGCGGATTGCCGTCGAGGTCGAGGCCCTGCTGCGTGATCGGGTCGCCCGAATCGATCAGAGCCGAACCGGCGCGCAGCCGGTAGTCGCCGGCGACGGCGTCCACGAAGCCGGCGTCACCCACGTTGGAGACGTTCGTCTCGGCGATGTCCTCGTTGCCTCCGCGGGCGCCGACCAAGTTCGCGCTCGAGTTGTAGTCGGAGTACGAGGCACTGATCTTCGCGGTGGACACATCCGCGGCTGCGTACAGGGGTCTCTCTGCTCCGCGGATGATCGAGTTGGTCAGGCTGACCGCCACGGGTGAGCCTGTGAGGATGCCCGTGACCGCTGCGACCCCGAAGGTGTTCAAGACGTTCGGGCCGACGATCGTCACGCCGTCGGCTGTCACGGTGGTGGGGGAGCCCTTGCGCGTGAGCGCGCCGATGCCCGCACCGGGTGTCGCGGTGAAGCGGATCAGGCTCGAGCGGATGGCCGTCGTGTTGCGGTAGGCAATGACGCCCGCTTCCGACCCGGTGAGCTGCGACTGCTCGATCGCGCCGCCGTACTCGCTGTGAACGGCGGTCTTCGCGCTCGCGGACGAGCGCCGCACGGCGCCGCCACCGGTCTCGAGTAGGACCCCGACCGTGTCCTGGCCGCTGCCGAGGGCGACACTCGAGTCCTCGAGCGTGCCGCCGTTAAAGAGCTCGACGCCAGAGCGATTGTTCGCCTGCGTCGCATCCTCGATCACCTCGACCCGCCGGCCGAGACCCGACGTCGAGAGCCCCTTGAGCCCGGCAGCCGCGGTTTGGGGCAGCCGGATCGTGAGGTCGTTGACCGAAGAGCCGGCGCCGCCGAGGAGTCGCAGCACGAAGGAGGCAGCGGAGGGGGCGGTGAGGACGGTCTGGCCGCGTCCCTGGCCGATGATCTGGACCGGCGAGCTCGACTCGCTGTAGTAGAAGCCGGTCGTGGTCGGCGCCGTGTAGATGGCGGCGCCGAGGAACACGCGGTCCGGATCGGTCGCGTTGTCCGCAAGGTCGAGAGCCTGCTCGAGGTTCGGAACCGGCGTCCCGCCGCAGCCGGTGTTGGGGGCGACGCAGTAGTCGGCGGCGCCGGCGGTGGCGGGGGCGAGCCCAGCGAGCATTGCTACCGGCGCGGCGAGCAGAAACGGTGTAAGGCGCATTCGTGTCATCAGGAGAGCGAGCCTCTCGTCGCGGCCCACTTCGAGCCAGGGGGGCAGGCCGACGACCAGGCGTCGGTTCTCCGCCGGATAGCATTCCGCCGCCCATGAGCGAAGGCATCGAGACCAGCCAGGCCGCCCGCGAGGCGTCAGGCGCGCGCCAGTACGGCCGATACCTCGAGGAGTTCGAGGTCGGCGCCGTCTACAAACACTGGCCGGCCAAGACGGTGACCGAGGCGGACGACCACCTGTTCTGCCTGCTCACCATGAACCACCACCCGCTGCACATCAACGACGTTTACGCGGCGCAGTCCCAGCAGGGCCGGAACGTGGTGGTGGGACCGCTCGTCTACTCGCTGGCGCTCGGGATGTCGGTGGGCGACGTGTCCGGCAAGGCGATCGCCAACCTCGCCACGGAGGAGCTCTCGCACCCGGCGCCGGTCTTCCACGGCGACACCCTCTTCTGCGAGTCCGAGGTGCTCGACGTGCGCCCGTCGCAGTCAAAGCCCGATCGCGGCGTGGTCAAGGTCCACACCCGCGTGTACAAGCAGGACGGCGCGCTGGTGGCCGAGTTCAAGCGCGCGGTGCTGGTGCCGCGCAAGCCGCAGGCCTGAGCCGGCGGCGCAGCCCGATCCCGGCGACGGCCAGCAGCAGACCGCCGGCCGCGAGCGGGGCGGGGTCGAAGCCGGTGAACGGCAGCGTGTCCTCGGAGCCGTTCAGGGTCCTGGCGTCGTCGTCATAGGACTGCGCGGAGGCCGCTCCGGCGCCGCCGAGCCCGAGCGCTCCCACCGCGAGGGCGCATGCGATTGCTTCCTTTCGATGGCTCATGGGCGCATGATCGGTGGCCCATCGGACGCCACCGCCTACGATGGCCGCCGTGCTCGGGAAGTTCGTCTACTGGCTGGCCGTGCTGGCGGTGTCGATCGCGCTCGTGATCGGCCTCATCCTCTGGTTCGAGTCCCAGGACGAGTCCCGCATCGACGACTCCGGCGCCGCGCCCGGGCTCACCGTCTAGCGCACCCGCGCCGGCTGGCGGTCGACCTGCCGCGCGAACACGATGATGCGTTGGGCCGCGCTGTAGAGCGGATGGCAGGCGCTCAGCAGCAGCCGCCGGTAGCCGGCCGGCTCGAGCACCGACAGGTCCTGGTCGTCCACGATCACCGTGCGTTCGACGCGGTAGACGAAGCGGCCGTCCGGCATGTCGACCACGATCCGGTCCCCCGGGTCGAGCTGGTCGATCTCCCGGAAAGGCGCCCCGTAAGTGGTGCGGTGCCCGGCGATCGCCACGGTGCCCGGCTCGCCCGGCAGCGGTGTCTCCGGATAGTGCCCCGGCCCCCTTCGCAGGCTGCCGAGGTCGGTGCCCTCGATCACGTATTCGGAGACGCCGATGGCCGGGATCGCAATTCGCGCGATGGCGTCCCCCTCGAGCGGCTCGCGCCGCACCACGCGGCGCGGCGGGTCGAAGTAGGCGGTCTCGAGCTTGCCCTGGTGGCGCTCGGCCACGAACGCGGACACGGGCTCCTGCCACAGCAGGGTCACGGCGGCGTCGGCGATCAGCAGCGTCCCGCTCACGATCATCACCGACGCCACGAAGCGCAGCACGGCCCGCATCCGCCGGAGTGTAAGAGCCAAACGCTCGCAGCCGGCCGAGCCGGCTGCTCGCGCACGGCGGCGCTTGGGATACGGTTACCGGCCTTCCCGGCAGGCGATGAAGGAGACCCAGCACCAGTGACACAGGCAGCCACCGCTCCCACCACTCACCCGAGGCTCGTAGCCTGGGTCGAGCAGTTCGCGGAGCTCACCCAGCCCG
>Ga0075420_100000370_pt1 | contig 34840 bp, 31 predicted proteins | sample SoiMetdeltSBSDD4_FD_75296 | JGI IMG/M metagenome (GOLD analysis project Ga0075420, IMG submission 75296) | Bulk soil microbial communities from a Populus tree surrounding site in Tennessee, USA - Soil MetaG P. deltoides SBSDD4 | ecosystem: Environmental > Terrestrial > Soil > Tree plantation...
TCGCTCGTGTCGACATCGATCGTCCCGCCCGTTTCCGGATCGACGAGCCGCGCGAGCCCGATGTCGGGCAGCGTCTCTTCGCTCGGATCCTCGATCGTCACCGCGACCACGTCGTGCTGCTGCGCGGCGAGCTTGAGCGGCCGCTCCAGGTTCTCCGAGAAGAAATCCGATACGAGGAAGATGATCGCCTTCTGCCGGAGCATCCCGCTGAGATACTCGAGCGCGCTCGCGATGTCGGTACCGCGCCCCACCGGCTCGTGCACGAGCAGGTCGCGAATGACGCGCAACACATGACGTCGTCCCTTGGCCGGCGGCACCACGTGCTCGACGCGGTCGGTGAACAGCATGACGCCGACACGATCGTTGTTCCGGACCGCCGACATCGCGAGCACGGCGCCGAGCTCCGTCGCCAGCTCGCTCTTGAAGCGCCTAACGGTTCCGAACCGCTCCGAGCCCGAAAGATCGACCGCGAGCATCACGGTGAGCTCGCGCTCCTCGATGTACCGCTTGACGAACGGGCGCCGCATGCGCGCGGTGACGTTCCAGTCGATCGAACGCACCTCGTCGCCAGGGAGATACTCGCGCACCTCCGCGAACTCCATCCCCTGCCCCTTGAACACCGAACGGTACTCGCCACTGAACAGCGAGTTCACGAGCCCACGCGTGCGAAGCTCGATGAGCTTGACCTGGCGCAGAATCTCGGGAGGAACGCCAACGACGACCCGCTGACGAGCTTCGTCGGGCTGGACTTTTCGGGAACCGGGAACAGGGAACCGGGAACCGGTGACCCGCGGCGGCGCAGGAGGCGTGCGCAATGCGTGCCGCGCACGCGCCGGCGTCTCAAAAGCAACCTGCGCCGCTTTCGCCGTTCCCCGGTCCCCGTTCCCCGTTCCCGGTTCCCTGTCTTTCATGGGCTTTCTATCGTCGACAAGATCCTGGCGACCACCGCGTCGCTCGTCACTTCCTCCGCCTCGGCCTCATAGGTCGTGAGCACGCGGTGGCGGAGGACGTCGGGCGCAATCGCCTTGACGTCGTCGGGAGTCACGAACGTGCGGCCCCGGAGGAACGCGTGCGCACGCGATGCCTGGGCGAGCGCGATCGTCGCGCGGGGGCTCGCGCCGAACTCGATGAGCGGCGCGAGATCCTTGAGCCCCGAGTCCGCGGGCGAGCGCGTCGCGTGCACGATCTCGACGATGTAGTCGACGATGCGCTCGTCCATGTACAGGTCCGAGATGCGGTGCCGCGCTTCCATGATGGCGACCGGCGACGCCACCCGTTGCACCGGGATCGGCTCGCCGCCGGCCATGCGCCGCATGATCTCCTTCTCCTCGTCACGCGTCGGGTAACCGACCCGCAGCTTCAACATGAAGCGGTCGACCTGGGCCTCGGGCAACGGATAGGTGCCCTCCTGCTCGATCGGGTTTTGCGTCGCGAGCACAAGGAAGGGCTCCTCGAGCTTGAACGTCTCTCCGCCGAGCGTCACCTGCTTCTCCTGCATCGCTTCGAGCAGTGCCGCCTGCACCTTCGCGGGAGCGCGGTTGATCTCGTCGGCGAGGATGATGTTCGCGAAGATCGGCCCGCGTTTGATCGAGAACTTCCCGGTGGACTGATCGAACACCTGCGTCCCGAGCACGTCCGCCGGCAGCAGGTCGGGCGTGAACTGGATGCGCTGGAAGCTCGTGTCGATCGTCTCCGCGAGCGTGCGGACCGTGAGTGTTTTCGCGAGTCCCGGCACGCCTTCGAGGAGCACGTGCCCGCCCGTCAGAAGGCTGATCAGCAGCCGCTCGACCATGTACTCCTGCCCGACGACACGACGCCCGACCTGACGCAGTACGCCCTGGACCAGCGCCATGTCCGCCTGCGAGGAGACCTGTGTTGCCACGTGCACGCTCCAGAGAGTGAAAGAGCTCTGACGCCGTCAATGCGCCAGGTGAGCTCGGCGGTTCAAGTTCGGGACCCGTCGACGCCCGGACCGGACACCGGACGAGTCATGAAGGTATACACGTAACCCGCTGTCTGGGCTCCGCGTCGGGTCACCGCCGTTTCCGGTCGTCTCTGCCCTGGCCGCCCCGACGCGGGGGACGGGCGCGGACGGAGCGCTCCCCGTGCCTCGCGTCACGCTCGCGCCGGGGCCGGGTTTCGACGGCAGGCTCGCGTCGAGCGCCGAGCGGACGCCCCAACAGGAGCTCCAGCCCGTACCGCTCCTTGCTCGTCAGCGGTCGCGTCGCACCACTCGCCAGCTCGCCGAGCGACACCGGTCCGAAGCGCACGCGAAGGAGGCGATGGACTTCCAGCCCCAGTGCTTCGCACAGTCGGCGCACCTCGCGGTTTTTCCCCTCCGCGATGGTCAGCTCGAACTCGGTCAACCGGTTTCCGATTGGGCGAGCCGCCACGGCGACCGGCGTGACGAGGCCGTCGTCGAGCTCCACGCCTCGTCGTGCGGCGGCGACCGCCGGCTTGATGTCGCCGCGAACGGTCGCGACGTACGTGCGCTCCACCTCACGACTCGGATGCGTGAGCAGGTGGGCGGCCTCACCGTCGGTCGTCAGCAGCAGCACGCCTTCGGTGAGGTAATCCAACCGTCCGACATAAGTCAGACCGGAAATCGGCGGAACGAGATCGAACACCGTGCGACGACCTTCGGGATCGGACTTCGTAGTCACGTATCCCGGCGGCTTGTTCAGCACGACCCACTCGTATTCTCGGGCGGCCGGCGCGAGCTCGGTCCCGTCGACGGTAATACGATCGACAGTCGGGTCCACCGACTGGCCCGTGCGCGCCACGACACCATTCACACGAACTCTTCCAGCCGCGACCAGCTCTTCGGCCTTGCGTCGTGACGCGATACCCGCGCGCGCGAGCGCGCGGTGAATCCGCATCGGCTCCGACGTCACGCGCTCGGCACGGTGACTTCCGGCGGTGGGCTCGCGGAGCGGAGCGCGATCGCGAGCTCGTCGGCGCGTGGAAGCTCCTCGAGGTGGCGGAGCGCGAACTGCTCGAGGAAGATCGGCGTCGTGCCGTACAGCAGCGGCCGACCAATGCCTTCGGCGCGACCGACGACGTCAATGAGCCCGCGCTCGACCAGCGACTTGAGCACGCTGCCAACCCCGACGCCGCGAATCTCCTCGATCTCCGCGCGCCCGATCGGCTGCCGATAGGCGATGATCGCGAGCGTCTCGAGAGACGCGCCGGAGAGTCGGTGCGGGCGAGCCGCGAGCTGCGCACGCTCGATCGCTTCGGTGTACTCGGCGCGCGTGAGGATCTGCCAGCCGCCGCCGACTTCGATCAGCTCGACGCCATGCCCGTTCGTGTCGTATTGAACGCGCAGCTCGTCGAGCGCCGACTGAATGGCGGCCGGCGAAGCCTCGGGGTCGAGTGCCGCCAGCTCATCGACCGGAATGGGCCGGGCGCTCGCGAACAGCGCCGCTTCAAGCAGCCTGGCTAGCGGATTCACGACTGATCAGGACTGAGGCGAAGGGACCCAGCTGCGCGAGCCGCAGCTCACCGCGGCGGGCCAGCTCGAGGAGCGCGAGGAGCGCCGAGAGAACCTGCCACGGTGCCGCGCTCTCGGGACACACGTCGCGCCACCGGGCCGTCGCCCGGAACTCGAGCACCGAGCGAACCGTCGCGATCGCGCCGTCGACATCGAGCGGACGTGCAATGACATCGTGAATCGCCGGCTCGCGCGAGACTCGCAAGACGCGGTCGATCGCCGACAGCAGCTCCGACAGCGACAGCGCGAGCGGTGCCGCAGGTGGCGAGACCTGCTGCGGAATGTACGCGCGCGCAAACCGGCCGCGCCGGTCTTCGCCGAGTCGCTCGAGGAGGTCCACGACCTCGCGCATCTGTTGATACTCGAGCAGCCGGCGCACGAGCTCCGCACGCGGATCTTCCCACGCGTCGTCGAGCTCGTTCCGTGGGAGCAGCATCTGCGCTTTGATGCGGAGCAACCGCGCCGCCATCTCGAGATAGTCGGCCGCCTGATCCAGCTGCATGAAATGGATCCGCGCCAGGAACTGCTCGGCGATGCGCGCGATGGGAATGTCGTAGATGTCCACCTGCTCGTCGCGAATCAGCGACAGCAGGAGGTCGAGCGGCCCGGAGAACTGCGAAAGCTCGATGACGAACGGTGACGACGGATCGGCGGGCTGATCGAGCTGCCGCGGGACGATCGCTGGCGCGTCGAAGTCGACGCCCAGAGGCGCTGGGGCGATCAGTAAATCGATGTCCATGGGCTCGGCACGACGTAAGGCATGACGGTTCGTAGTGCAGTCCTGAACACGACGGCCACGGGACGCATCCACCACATGAGCGTGTCGCGCCCGAACCAGAGCAGACCGAGAATGATGAACATCCCGTAGAACCCGAGTCGCTGATACACGACCGCGACTCGGCGCGGGAGGAAGTGCTTGACGACGTGCGACCCGTCGAGCGGCGGAATCGGCAACAGGTTGAACGCGACGAGCACGAGATTGAAGCTGATCCCGGTGATGAACATCGACTGCAACAAGGCCACGGGGGTGGACGCGGCGGGAATGGCTCGCGCAACGAGTCCCACGAGAACGATCATCAGCGTGCACACCACCGCGAGCACGGCGTTCGTTGCGACGCCCGCGAGCGAAACGATGATGTCGCCTTTGCGGTACGAGCGATAATTGCGGGGATCGACCGGGACGGGTTTTGCGCCACCGAAGATGAGTGGCTGACCGAAGAGGCTGCCGCCGAAATACGTGAGGAGCGGGAGCACCACCGTCATCACGGGGTCGATGTGCCTGGCCGGGTTCCAGGTGAGACGACCGAGTTGCTGCGCCGTGGGGTCACCTTGCTTGAGCGCCGCATATCCGTGCGCGTACTCATGTGCCACCATCGACATCAGCAACACGGGCGCGAACAGCAGGAAGAGCTCGATTCGTTCCAGCACGTTCCATCGCGAATGTTGGTCGCGCTCAAGTCCATAACGCCGAGGCGGCCGCGTCTCCGCGACTGCGGCGAAAAGCTAGCGACGCAGCGCGCGTGAGTCAAAGCAAACGAGACCGTAACCTCGAAAAATCTGCGCGTGGGCGCGTCCAACGTTTCGCGTGCGGTCGGTGTAGATAATGGGATCGCGGCGTTCACCGCGGTCCGTCACCAATCAGGAACCCGGGGGAAGGTATGAAAGGTTTGAGACTCTTCGCGCTCATGGGCGCCCTCGTCGTGTTCGCAGCGCCTGCCGCGTCCGCTCAGGGCGGTGGTCAGGGCGGCGGTCGCGGCCGTCAGATGGAGGCCCTCATGCAGGGCATCACGCTCACCGACGCACAGAAGGTGAAGGTCGACTCGATCGTCACGGCGTACCGCGCGCAGATGCCGGCGTTCACTCCGGGTCAGCCACCCGATTCCGCCGCGCGCGCGAAGCGCATGGAAGTCATGCAGCAACAAACGACGGCCATTCGCGCCGTCCTCACACCCGAACAGCAAACGACGTTCGACAAGAACCTCGAGACCATGCGGCAGAACATGGGCGGCCGCCGGCCCTGATCGGCGAATCGTTCGTCGAGCCATTTCCGGGCGCCGCAGTCGGGCCTCAACTGACTGCGGCGCCTTGACATCGGGCGACGGTGCCGGTAAGGTTCGGGTCTCTCTTTACCAAGTTCGATTCAGCATTACGGAGACTCGACGTGCCGAATATCGCGTCCGCGAAGAAGAATATGCGGAAGTCCCGCGCCGCCACGGTGCGTAACCGCGCCCAGCGCTCGGCGCTTCGCAGCGCCCTCAAGAAGGCGAAGGCCCCGTCGGCCTCCGCCGAGGACCGTCTGGCCGCGGTCAGCCTGCTCGATCGTGCGGCTCGCAAGGGATTGATTCATGCGAACGCCGCCGCGCGTCACAAGAGCCGTCTCGCGACTGCGGGCGCCAAGGCGTAGCAGAACCGACCACAGGTAGCAAGTGAAAGAGGGCCCGGACTCGAGTCCGGGCCCTCTCTGCGTTCAGCGCTCGACCGAGCTACGTCTACATCGCGGCGAGCTCACCCCCACATCGCTCGCAGTACCACTCGGTGGGATAGTTCATCGTCCCGCACTCCTGGCACTTGAGCGTCTTGATCTGCTCGGTCGGAACGTCCTTGAGGAATGCGGGGATGCTACCCGGCGTCAGCGCCGCGTTCCCCTCGTGTCCTTCCTTCTCGATGAGCGGAGCGGACGTGAGCACAGGTGTCGGGGCTGCCGTGCGGCGGGACGGCGCGGCGGCGGCGGGCGCCGCAACCGGTACGTCATCGATCACCGGCGCGCGCGTTTGCGGCGGCACACGCTCCACGCGTGGCTCCTTTTCGCGCATGTCCGCGGGCTGCGATGGCGCAGGCTTGTCCACGACCGACTGCAGGAACGCAAGCTCATCGAACTGAGACGGCGCGGGCTCGCGAGTGGGCGGAGGTTGCTTCGCAGGAGTCGGAGGCCGTTCGCGCGCCGCGGGTGCAGGCACAGGCGGTGCGAGCGATTCGATCGGGACGACGGAGGGTTCGCCCGCTGGCGGCGTTACCGGACGCACGGCAACCGCGAGAATCTCCTGGACACGACCGAGCTCGGCACCGACGGTCGATCGTTCAGCGCCGAGGTTCGCGATCGCTTCATCGCAACGCTGCATCACCTCGCGCGCATGCTCGATCGTGAACTCGCCGACGGCGGCGCGAAGCTCGGCTTCGGCGCGCTCATCGCGGAGCGACGTTTCGTTCGCGTACAGCGCCGCGACGCGTTCAGCAAGTGTCCCGGCCGTCGCCTGCAGCTCGGTCGCCCGGCCGGCCAGCTGTTCGAGCACGCCCTTGAGCCGGTCGCCGTAGTCCCCGCGCACGCGGTCGAAGACGTGCGGCGGTGTCGTGCCCTTTCGCGCCTCGAGCTGCGCCAACCACTGCTCGTAACGATTGCGCTCTTCCATGAGCGCATTGAGCACGTCCATCGAATTCAGTTCTGAGCTCGTCATGCCTCACTCCTCGCGACCACCCGGAGCCGGGCAGCCTGGATAGATCTCTCCGGGGAACGCTCGCGCCCTCGCGCCCTCGAGAGCTCGCACGTCCTCCGATGACAACGTCTGCACTCGGCCAAGGAGCCGAGCCGCCAACAAAATCTTGGCCGTGTGCTCGAGGCTTTCCATGCGCTGGTGCGCGAGGAGCAACGACGGACCCACCGTCGTCGCTCCGTGGTTCGCCATCAAGAACGCATCGTGTCGAGCCACGAAGGGCTCGAACGCGTCAGCCAGTTCTACCGTCCCGGGTGTCGCGTACGGCACGAGCGGCACCCACCCCACCTGATAAATGATCTCCGGTAGCACGCACGCCGAGAATGACTCCCCCGCCACGGCAAAGCCTGTTGCCGTGGGCGGATGCGCATGCACTACCGCCTGCACGTCCGGCCGCCGCTGGTAGATGCGAAGATGCACCGCCACTTCGGACGATGCCCGCTTCGCGCCGCGCCGCTGGTGACCGTCGAGCGAAAGCTCCACGAGATCATCTTCGGTCACGTCCACCTTCGACAGCCCCGCGGGAGTCACGAGCACCCGGTCGCCGGGAAGTCGCACCGAGACGTTGCCGTCCGGTCCCGCGATCAGCCCGCGCTCGTACAAGCGCCTGCAAACGCGAACGATTTCCCGTCGAGCCGGCAACGACCCCTGCACGTCGCTACCCCGCTGCCTGATGGACGATTCTGCCGCCGACAATGGTACACATCACAAGACCAGTGAGCGCTCGGCCCCCATATGGGCTGTTCCGCCCCTTGGACGCGAACCTGGCCGGGTCCACCGTCCACTCGCGCCCCGGGTCGAAAACCGTGACGTCCGCCACCGTGCCGCGGCGCAGCGTGCCGCCGGGAAGGTTGAACGTGCGGGCCGGCGAGACGGACATCCGGTCGATCAGCGTCGCGACGTCGATGATTCCCGGCTTCACGAGCCAGGTGTTCACGACGGCGAGTGCGGTCTCCAGGCCAACGATCCCGTTCGGCGCGTCGGCGAACTCCCGCTCCTTCTCGTCATAGTGATGCGGCGCGTGGTCCGTCGCGACAAGGTCGATCGTCCCGTCGCGCACGGCCTCGCGAATGGCTTCCACGTCCTCTTCGGTGCGAAGCGGAGGGTTCATCTTCGCGTTCGTGTTGTACCCCTCGACCGCAGCCTCGGTGAGCGACAGGTGATGGGGACACGCTTCCGCGGTCACGCGGATGCCGCGTTCCTTGCCCCATCGGATGAGCTCCACCGAGCCTTTCGTGCTCATGTGACAGAGGTGCACGTGCCCGCCGGTGCGACGCGCGAGCAGGATGTCACGGATCACCATGATCTCCTCCGCCTCCGCCGGAATGCCCTTGAGGCCGAGGCGGGCGCTGACGATCCCTTCGTTCATCGCGCCACCGGCCGCGAGCGTGGGCTCCTCGCAATGGTCGGCGACGGGGATGCCGAACGTGCGCGCGTACTCGAGCGCCGTTCGCATCAGATGCGCGCTCGCGACGGGGCGCCCATCATCACTCACCGCCACCGCGCCAGCGCCGACCATCTCGCCGAACTCCGCGAGCGCCTTCCCTTCCTGGCCTAACGAGATCGCCCCGATGGGGTGGACGCGCGCCGCGTTCGCCGCCTGGCCCTGGCGCAGCACGAACCCGACCGCCGCCTGATTGTCGGTGACCGGTTGCGTGTTCGGCATCGCGCACACCGCGGTGAACCCACCCGCGGCGGCCGCACGCGCGCCGGTCGCGATCGTCTCGACGTCCTCGCGCCCGGGCTCGCGCAGGTGACAGTGCACGTCGATAAAACCCGGCGCGACCACAAGCCCCGCACAGTCGACGATGCGGACGTCATCACCGTACCGGGCGCCGGCGGCAGTCTCGAACGAGTCGATCCTGCCCTCGGCGAGGATGAGGTCGCCCGTGGCGTCGAGGTTCTGCGACGGATCGATGACGCGCCCGCCACGGAGAACGACGCGCGCCGCGTCGTTGCGGTTCCCTGTTCCCGGTTCCCTGTTCCCCCTCTCCCTGTCTCGGGCCATTACCGATCACTCGCTCCCTTCGCCGCCTCGGCAAGCGCGGGGGATCCGCCGGCGAGCAGATACAACACCGCCATGCGCACGGCCACGCCATTCGTGACCTGCTCGAGGATGACGCTGTGCGGCCCGTCGGCCACGTCGGAATCGATCTCGACGCCGCGATTCATCGGTCCGGGGTGAAGAATGAGCACGTCGCGCGGAGCGCGCTCGAGGCGCTCGCGCGTGACGCCAAAAACGCGATTGTACTCTCTGAGCGACGGTATGTAGCCGCCCTGCATGCGCTCGAGCTGAAGCCGCAGAATGTTGAGCGCCTCCGCCCATTCGATCGCGGCTTCGATGCGATCGAAGACGTGCACGCCCAGCTCCGACACCGCGCTGGGCAGCAACGACCGCGGGCCGCACACCCCGACCTCGGCGCCGAGCTTCTTGAGCCCCCAGATGTTCGACCGTGCGACGCGCGAGTGGAGCACGTCGCCGCAGATGCAGACTCGCCGGCCCTCGAGCGACCCAAAATGGTCACGCAACGTCAGCAGGTCGAGCAGCCCTTGCGTCGGATGCTCGTGCGTTCCATCGCCGGCGTTGATGACGTTCGATTCGATGCGCTCGGCGAGGAACTGCGCGGCGCCTGACGCCGAATGCCGAATGACGACCATGTCGATCCGCATCGCCTCGAGATTCCGCGCCGTGTCCACGAGCGTCTCACCCTTCGACACGCTCGAGCCGGACGCGGCGACGTTGACGGTGTCGGCGGACAAGCGCTTCTCCGCGAACTCGAACGAGACACGCGTCCGGGTCGACGCCTCGAAGAACAGATTGACGATCGTCGACCCGCGCAGCGTCGGCACCTTCTTGATCGCCCGTTCGCTGATCTCCTTGAACGGCTCGGCGGTGTCGAGAATCAGGCGAATCTGCTCGGGAGTCAGCGGCTCCAACGCCAGGAGGTCCTTCCCGAGCGGCGGCGTCACGCGGCGTCCTCACGCCTCGCGAGCACGACGCCGTCACTACCGTCGAGCTCGGAGACCATGACGTCGACGCGATCGGTGTCGATCACATCCATCCGCTTGCCGACAATGTCGGCGTGAATCGGGAGCTCGCGTCCCCCGCGATCGACGAGCACCGCGAGCGCGATGCGCGCCGGGCGGCCGAAGTCCGCGAGCTCGTCCAGCGCCGCGCGAACCGTTCGGCCAGTGTGCAGCACGTCGTCGACGATGACGACGCGCTTCCCGTTGAGATCCCACGGCAGCTTCGTCGGTCCGACCACCGGGCGAGGGCCGACGGTCTGGAGGTCGTCGCGGTACAGCGTGATGTCGAGCGAGCCGCGCGGAATCTTCACGCCCTCACGCTCGTCCAGGATGTCGGCGATCCGGTCGCTCAGCTGAACGCCGCGCCGCTGGATGCCAACGAGAATCAGGTTGTCGGTACCGTCGAAGAGCTCGACGATCTCATCGGCCATCCGGCGCAGCGTGCGTGCGACGGCGCGTGCATCGAGCACGGTCGTGTGCTTGTCGGGCATTGCAGGCCAATATGGTCAGGGCACGGCTCAAATTGAAGCACGTGCCCATGGCCGGACCGCGATCCATTGGTCAGTACGGTCAGCCCTGCGAGCGCGACTCCGCCGAATGCGACATCGGACGCAGATACGGCGAGACCGTGGACGGGCGAACGCCCGTCTCACGCTCGCGCAACCGGGCTGCCAGGCCACGCCCCGGTCGCGGCGCACCACCGTCCGCCTGGATGACCTTGAGCTGCACCTCGCGATCGCGCACGGCGCGCGGAGCACGCGCGTCGGGCGCGGCGGCGCGCTCGGCAGCCGCGAGCGGCTCGCCCTCACGCGCGACTGTACGCACCAGCTCGAGATCGGCGAAGCGAGTGAGCACGAGCTCGCGATCGGCGACGAGCGTATCCGCCACGAGCACACGGTTGCGACGAATCGCCTTGATCACGAGCGCTGCCGTGCGCATGAGCATCGCGACACCGGCGTACGCGGCGAGGTCAGCGACGTTGAGCACGATCCCCGCGCCATCGGCGCGCTGAATGGCAATGAAGTCGACGACACCAGCCGGCGTCAGCAGAAGGCTCACGAGGTTCCCGATCGCACCGCCCGCGATGAGCCCGAGCGCTGCGGGTGCACGCCTGTCCAGCTTCGCGAGGTCGCGAGCAACCGGGATGATCAACGCAATGGCAGCCAGCGTGAGCGCCAGGCTCAACTCGAATGTGTAGTCGCCAGCGGTGAGCCCGAATGCGCCCTTGTCGTTGTGAACGACGCCGAAGCGAACCGTCGACGAGACCTGCGGGTGGAGTGCACCAACCCACCACACGGCGACCTGCTTCGTGAGCAGGTCGCCGAGCGCGACGAGAGTCGCGATCCGGGCGAGCGGGACGAACGGCGTGTGCGCTGTCGTATCGGCCATCGAGTTCTCCAGAACGGCGGACTCGGGTGTGTTGCTCAGCGGTCCCCTCGGGCACCTCTCATGCCATGCGCGGCCTCGTGTATTCCAGGCGAATTGGGAGGCGGCGCCATGACTTCGGGGTAGCCGTGGCGTGGTCGCAACAGCCTCGGAGGCCCGGACGCATCACGCGGGGCTGGTGACATTCGGCGCACGAGCCGGCGAGCACCGGTCACTCGGGATCGGATAGTTTCGGCGTCACCCGCCCTGCCGAGTCGCGCGGGCAAGCTGGCGGGCCGCGTGTTCCTGCCGCAAACCCTCGAGCTGACCGGCGCCAAAGAGACCGTCCGCTATTGCCGCCACCTCCTCGGCATCGCGCCAGGCCTGCTCGAGCTCGAGCAGCTCACCCTCCATCGCGCGGCGCTCGGTGTCTTCGTTCGCCGCCATCTCGAGTGCGAGTCGATCCACGAGCGGCAAGCGAAGCATGAGCGTTCTCGGCTCGCTCGTGATCGAGCCGCGCCCCCAGAACGACCGATTGGTGATGTGGAGCGCGAGCCTCTCCGCCGCCGACGACGTCGCGGTGGGAGCTGACGACGTGCGCGGCGCGTCGGGAAAGCGCCCCCACCCGGTGCGCATCGCGAGCGCGACGATGCGCGAGAAGTAGCCGTTCTCGTCTTCGGCGTCCTCGATCTTCGCGGTCGCCCGCCGCACGTCCTCGGGGAGTGCGCCGGTCGAGTTCAGGGCGGCGAGCACTTTTCCCGCGGTTCGCAGCCCGTCGTCGCCGGTGACAATCGTTAGGCCGCGGTCGTGCTTCACGACGAGGCGCCACGGCTCGTTCGGGTCGGGACGAATGAGCTCCGCCGCATCGAGGTGGCCCCACCGGATCACCGATCGATTTCCCTGCTCGTCCGTCAGGACGTCCAACACCCGGTTCTGGTGGCGATACAGGCGGAGGCGAGTCAGAGGCTCGTCAGCGAACACGCTCGGCGTGTCATCACGTGTGATGCGCGCGACCGCGTCGTTCGCAACTCGCACACCCCGACGCACAAGTCCGGTGGCGATCGCGATGATGCGTCCCGATCCGCGCCGCTGAATGACGTCCCCGTAGCGCCAGGCTGCGACCTCGGGCCGCAGGGCCTTCCCGATGCGCACGAGCTCGAGGCCCTCACGCAGCTGGGCCAACCCGATGTTGTCGGTCGAGAAACGCAGGTGAGTCGCGCGGAAGCGTCGCTCGCAATCCTCGATGGCCTCCCAGCGCTCCTCGATGGGCGCAAGGTTCCAGCGCGTGCAGTGCACACAGATGACCCACAGCCTCCCTTTCTCCGCGTCGAACGCGATACGGCGCCCGACCGGGAAGAGCTCGATCACATCGTTCGTACCGAGCGACTCGTTGCAGAACAGGCAGGTTGTGTACATGACGGCGGACGGAGGGTCGCGCAGGCGCTCGCGCGGCGATCGGCGTGCCGATCAACTACAGCGGTATTATACGTTTGCGGTATGCGGGCCGACCATACCGGTCGGCGCTCGGCGCAGCGAGCGGTGAGGGGTCGCTTACCGCGTGACGAGCCGCCTGAGTGCGCGTCGAACACTATGATGGTGCGCAGACGATGGCTGCGAATCGGTCCCTTGGGCTTTCGCGGTCGACTGCGTCACACTTATGATCCCGTTGCTCCTGTCGGCGGTCCACCGGCGCGTCCGACACCTCCCCGCGCTCCCAATCACCTTGATCAAGAGATCCGACGTCGTCTCTCGCGGCGCCGTCGTGGCTCTGCCCGCGCTCGATACGAGCTGGCTCAATGTGAGAGACAGCTCGGTCGTTCTGATCGTGGGACTCGCGATCGTCGCGGTGGTCGCGCTGATGGTGGCCGCCGCGGCGTACAGTAGTGATCAGCGTCACAAGGCGCGGGCGTCAGCGGAGGATGATTCCGAGCTCTTCACGACGACGCCGCTTCCGATGGCGAAGGAAGAGCTGGCGCGAATGCACAAGGAATCGCGCCACCACGCGTTCGTTCCGTTCCGACTACCTGGTTGGGTTCAGCTCGGCTCGCTGATCGTTGCGCTCGGCATCACGTACATCGCCGCCGACCGACTGCGCGCGTCGGACTCTCCGAGGCAGGCCGACACGACTGCGGGCGAGACGCGCAGCGGCGACGATGGTGCCCCGGCGGAGGACGATTCACCCGAGAGCCTCGACCTGCGGCCGGCGGCGTCCATTCCGTTCTCGTTTCGCGTGAGGGAGTTCGTGGCGACCGACGGCGGATGTGTCGGACACCTCGAGGTCACGCGCGGCGCCGACACCGCCCTCGACCTCACCGCTCGCGTCCACGACGATCGGGGGCTCGTCATCGACAGCGCCCGGATGCCGGTGCAGTCGCTCCGCGAGGGTCAGGTGGTGGAGTTTCGATTCTCACGCGCGTCATGCGAACGCATCGGCGCGTGGGACGTGAGCGGCACAGCGCGCGGCAAGTAGCAGCCGCCGGTCGTCAGGTTTCCCGAATCGTGATGGCGGGGTCGATTCGCGTCGCACGACGCGCGGGCACCCAGGCCGCCACCCAGGCGACGGCCGCGACGATCGCGGCGACCGCGACGAACGTCGCTGGGTCTGTTGGGGAGACCTCGTAGAGGAGCCCCTCGAGCAGTCGCGTGAGGCCAAGCGCCGCGACCGTCCCGACCGCAATCGCCAGCCCGGCGAACAGCATCGCCTCGCGGACGACGACGCCAGTGACCTGCGATCGCCGGGCGCCTAACGCGATCCGGATGCCGAACTCGCGCCGCCGCTGCACCACCGCGTAGGACAGGACGCCGTAGACGCCGATCATCCCCAGCACGAGCGCCGATATCGCGAAGGCGCTCGTGAGCACCGTGGCGAACCGTCGGCGCGCGACGCTCTCCCGGTAGAGCTCGGGGACCGTCGTCAGGCGATGAATCGGGAGGCCCGCGTCCTGCTGCCAGACCGCCGCTCGGAGCTGTCCGTAGAATGCGTCGGGGGGGCGTGAGCCGTCGGTCCGGACGAGCACGGTCCCCCACGACAACCACGGCCACCGCTTCTGCGCGTACGGCATGAACAGCGCAGGCTCCGCAGGCTCATCGGCCGCGTTCGCGCGCGAATCTCCCACGATGCCGACGACGTCCAGCCACGGACCGCTCGGCCCGACGAAGCTGATGCGCGTACCGACTGGGTCGGCTCCCGACCAGAGCGCTCGTGCGAGCGCCTCGTTCACGATCACAACCGCCGGCGCGTCAGCCTGGTCTCGCGCGTCGAAGGCACGTCCTCGCTTCAGCGGCAGGCCGATCACACGAAAGTAGTCCCGCGTGACCACCCGGAGCGGCTGAGCATCTTCGCGCCCGCTCGCGTTCGCGGACGGGCGGCCCTCGATGGCGAAGCTGAACGTCATCGAGCCGGATTGCCCGAGTCCTTCGGTGGTGACGGCAGCGCCAGCGACGCCCGGAATCGCGCGAACACGATCGAGCAGACGGTCATATAGCTCGACGTGCTTCGGCGTGCCGGTGTACACACTCCGTGGAAGATCCAGCGACATCGCGACGAGTCCTTCCGGACGGTAGCCGTAGTCCACGGCCGAAAGCCGGTGCGCCGAACGCAGCAGGAGGCCTGCTCCGGTCAGGAGTACGAGCGAAACGGCGAGTTGCCCGACCAGGAATGCCGCTCGCGCCGCGCCCTGCCGTCCTGATCCCGCTCGCTCGTCGGTGGACCGGAGAATCGATTGAAGCTGCGCGGCGCTGTTCCCACGCCTAACGCTGGCGAGTCGGAGCGCGGGGGCCAGTCCGAACACGAGACCGCTCAGGACCGTCGTCCCCAGCGAGAACGCGAGCACCGCGCCATCCATCCGCACGGCCGAGAGACGCGGGATATCACTCGGTGCGAGCGCCAGCAGCCCCCGGGTCATGAGCCACGCGACTGCGACACCGAGGACGCCACCGATGAGCGCGACCACGACGCTCTCGGTGAGCAGCTGCCGCACGAGGCGGCCGGTCGCCGCCCCCAGTGCTCCGCGCAATGCCATCTCCCGACGACGTGCGTACGCGCGGGCCAGCAGCAGATTCGCAATGTTCGCGCACGCGACGAGCAGGAGCAGCGTGGCGCCACCAAGCAGGACGATGAGCAGCCGGCGCACTTCGCGGACGATGTCGTCTCCGAGCGCGACGACGTTCGTCCCCCACCCTGTCATGAACTCCGGATACTCACGGGCGAGCGCGCCGGCGATCGCCTGCATCTCGACGTTAGCGCTGGCGACGGTCGCACCCCGCGCGAGGCGTCCAACGACGTACCAGTTGTGACTCCGCCGCTCGTCCGCCGGGAGATCGCCGACCGGCACCGGACGCCACAGGTCCACGCCGGGTGCCGGGAACTCGAATTCGGCGCCCATCACGCCGACCACGGTGTGCGACTGGTAGTCGAGCGTCAGCCGCCGCCCGATCATGCCGGAGTCGCCGCCAAACCGCTGCTGCCAGAGGCCGTGGCTCAGCACGACCACGCGGCCGTCCCCCTTGGCGTCGTCATCGATCAACGGCCTGCCTAACGCGGATCGCGCCCCCAACGCGCGCATGACGGACGGCGTCATGTCGGCGGTCGTGACCTGGGCCGGCTCGCCATCGCCGGTGAGGCTGACGCCGAACGGTCCCATATGCGCGCCGAGCACGGCGAAGGACTTCGCGCGCTCGACCCAGCTCGCGTAATTACCGGCGGAGACGACGTTGTGGTCGTCGCCACGCGGTGAGCGCTCGTACACGCGGACGAGGCGGTCTGGCTCCGCGTACGGGAGCGGCCGCAGGAGCACGCCGCGGACGATCGTGAAGATCGCGCTGCTGGCGCCGATCCCGAGTGCCAGCGTCAGTACAATGGCTGCCGTGAACCCCGCTGAGCGGCGCAGCGCGCGGACGGAAAAGCGCACGTCCCTGGCGATAGAGTCCAGCATTTCACCCCATTCGTGACGGCGTTGCCGTTTTTGGCCAATCTCCTCGCAGAGATGCCGGGCGCGACCCAGGTCGCCGAACTCGTCGAGCGCACGGGCGCGGGCCTGTTCGGGTGAGATCCCGTCCGCGATGTATCGCGACGCCATCATCTCGAGATGGAACTCGAGCTCGTCGTCGACGTCGGCGCGAACGTCGGGGCGGAGGAAACGCACGTACCTGCGCCAGGCGGGCATCTGACTCATCGCCGTTCCCGGTCGTCAGCTCGCCTGCTCCGCCGCCGTCATCACCTTGCCGATGACGGCCACGTAGCGGGACCAGCTCTCCGATTCGGCGCGCAGCTCACGCCGACCTTTCGTGGTGAGACGATAGAACTTTGCCTTACGATTGTTCTCCGAGAGCCCCCATTCGGCGTCAATGAGTCCGCGCGCTTCCATGCGGTGCAGCGCCGGATAGAGCGCCGCGTCCTCGATACGCAGCTCACCGTCAGTCGTCTGCCGCAGCCAACCGAGAATCGAGTACCCGTGCATCGGGCCCCACGTGAGCGCCTTCAGCACGAGCATGTCGAGAGTGCCCTGCAGCACGTCGACGCCACCAGGTGCCATCGGCTTCTCCACTAAAAGCTTTAGTGGAGAGTAGGACGGCTCCACTAAACTGTCAAGGGAAAGCCGAGATTCGAGCGCGCGGGGGCGATTCGTCCGAAGCCGGTCAACGGATATCTTGCACCGTCCGCGATCGTCGCCTGTTGCCGAACCCCACCGGAGGACGCATCCCGTACCGGTACGAGATCGATTCCGATCGCCAGCTCGTGATCGCCACGTTTTTCGGGGCCGCTTCCCTCGCGGACGCCGAAGGCATTGTCGCCCAGCTGCGCGCCGACCCACGGCATTCACCGATGCTGCCCCGCCTGTACGATTGCCGAGCGGTTACGCGGATGCCGCCGGTATCGGAGCTGCGCGCAGTCGCCGAGCTATTTCGCCGGAGCGTTGATCCGACGGTGCCCGTTCGTCGGGCGATCGTGGTGAAGACCGGCGCCTACTTCGGGCTTGGCCGAATGCTGCAGGCGCTCCTGGATCTCGCGGGCGTCGATCTCAACGTGTTCTCGGATTTCGACGACGCCGTGGAGTGGGTGACGAACGCGACGGCGTGACGGCAGCGACGCCGCCTAACGCTGACGGGTAGGCTGGTCGCTCGCTCCGGCTACTCGTCCACTGACGGCTGTGCCGTCGCCTGGCGCACGCGCGACTCGATCCACCCCACCATGGCCGGGTGCGGCAGCAACGGTTCGCCGGCGTACACGGAGGGCGTGCCCTTGATGTCGGCCGGCACCTTGTCGCGACTCACGCTGCCCTTCGAGACGAGCACGGGGACCACCACCACGTCGCGCCCCGTCGCGAGATGCTGGAGCTCGATCAGCTCGCGAACGCGCCGCACTGCTTCCGCCCGCACGGCCGGCGGGGCGTCGTCGCGCACCAGTTCGACGCGAACATCGCGGAACCGGCCCCACGTCTTCACTGAATCGGCCACCGGCCGGAGGTTCTTCATCCATGCCGCGTAGTCTTCGGCCGAGTTCGGCCCGTGGCCGACAATGAGCACTGCCTGCTCGGCAGGCGTGCGCGCCAGTCCAAGCGCGCGGTCGGAGAGGACGCGCGCGACTTCCGGCGCGGCGTCCAATGCCTTCGTTAGGCTGATCGGGACCGTCGCGGCTGGCCGTTCGATACCGGCCATGTGCAGGTGGTGCATCATCTGCTCGTCGAGCGTGACGGGCTCGCCGGCGAGGTACCGAATCTGGTCGTAGTGCCCGCTGTGGCTCGAGACGAGCAAGGGTACGACCACGACCGCCGTGACCTTCTGCGCCTCGAGTCGGGCGACCGCGTCCTGGAAGCGAGTGGTCTTTGCATCGGGGCCCATGAGAAACGAGACCTCGACGGGGCCGCCGGTGCGCGCGGCCGCGGCCACCTCGCGGACGTGGGCGTTCCAGAGGGAGTCACCGCCGTGCGCGACGACGAGCGTGCCGATGTTCGGCGCGCCGTGAGGCGCGCGCGCTCGTGGCGCCGCTGTCTGCGCGCTAGCTGGCGTGGGCGCGGTGACTAGAGCGACTATGGTCGCGGCTGCGAAGCCGATCGCGGCGAGGGACGCGTCGCGCTGAAACGAGATCACTGGGCGGTGCTCGGCTGTTGTGTGAACGGCCGGAACCCTATTGGGCAATCCCGATAAAGTCAATCGGGATTCACGAGGTGTCGTCGAGCCCGGAACCTGGCGCCGCTCCTCGGTGGCGCGTACACGCTCGAACGCGAGCTCGGCGGCGGCATGGCGCGCCCGTTCGTCGCTGCAGTGGCGCACTCCAACCTCGGGACCGCGCTGTTCGACCCGGGCGCCGATTGCGTGCCTCGGCAAAGCTGCGCGATCGGGGCTGGCCGCGTGCCGCCAGACGCCCGAGATTGGCGCCGCGTCCCGATGGCAGGGCGCCCCCTCCCCCACACCCGGAGCAGCTGTGTTCAAGAAGTTCGCCGCCGAGGCGCTCGGCCTGAGCGACATTGGCACCATCGTGCAGCCGAAGGACTACGACAAGGTCGACGCGGACGACTACTTGTTCCACGAGGACAAGGAGAAGATCCACTTCCTGATCAAGTCCAAGAAGGACGAGTACTGCTTCACGAACCTTGCCCTTGTGCACGTCGACGGCGACTCGGCGGTGTCGAGCAAGCGCACGATCAGGCGCTACGAATACGCGCAGTATCCCATCGGCGGCGTGACCATCGAGACGGCGGGCACGATCGACATGGACGTGGAACTAAAGTTCTCGATGGGCGACCACGGATTCAGCATCGACGTGCGCAAGGACAACCTGGAGGCGCTGAAGGACATCTACAAGGCGCTGCACTCGATCGGGAAGCTCCAGCAGAGGGACGCGATCGGGCGCGATCACGCGGTGCAGAGCGCGTCGGTGATCGGCGCGATGCTCAAGCTGAACTCGGCGAACGACCCGGCGGCGGTTCAGGCTCACTACCGCGCCGTGCTGGATGCGATGAACACGGCCGTTCTCGAGCAGCACCTGCGCCGCGACTTCAGCGAGGTGTTCGAGAAGTACATGCATGCCTGAGCGGGCGGGCTGCGCTCTGCGATGACCAACGGAGCAATGACGCCGTTGTCCACGCTTCGCGCCGGTGCGCCGGACTCCGTGAAGGTCTCGCCGGACGGTATGCGGCGCCGCGGCCCCAGCGGCTACCTGCTTCTCAACGTGGGCGGCTGGCTGGTATTCGGCGCCGCGATGATGATCGGGTCGCTCGACGTGATGCCGTGGGATGCCATCCTCGCGACCGAGCCGGTGTACGTCCTGATCGGCTTCCTGCTGTCGCTGCTGCTCGGCCGCGTGTACGACCGCCTCGGCGTGGGGCCAGCGTCGTTCGGCCGGACGCTCGCCATTACCGTCGCGGTGTCGTCCGCGGCAGGGGTGCTGTGGAATGTCGTCTTCTACTACTACCGGCACCTGGGCGCCGGCATCATCCACTCGGTCATCTTCGGTGCCCAGTCGTCGCTCGGCTTCCCGCCCGGTTGGATCCTCGACGGCGCGCTGGTCCAGTGCGTCCTCCCGCTCTTCGGGTGGAGCCTCGTGCACCTGGGGCTGCAGTACAACACCGCGCTACGCGAGCAGCGGGAACAGGCACTGCGCGCCGTGGCCGCCGCGCGCGACGCGCAGCTCCGGATGCTCGCGTACCAGCTCAATCCGCACTTCCTCTTCAACACGCTCAACTCCATCCGCGCGCTGATCAACGAGGACCGTCAGCGCGCCCGCGAGATGGTGACCGCACTCTCCGGCTACCTTCGCTACGCGCTGTTGGAGCGCCCGCTGCACGTGGCGTTGCTCGAGGAGGAGGTGGCGTCTGTGCGCCGCTACCTGTCGATCGAGCAGGTGCGCTTCGAGGAGCGTCTCGACGCGCGAGTGGAGGTCGATCCGGCCGCGATGCGCTGCGAGGTACCGGCATTCCTGCTCAACCCGCTCGTGGAGAACGCGGTGCGGCATGGCGCCGCCGGCACCGCCAGTGCGCCGCTCGTGCTGCGGGTGGAGGCGCGACTGGTGGAACCGGACCGGCTCAGGCTCGTGGTCGAGAACACCGGACGATGGGGAGACGGCCAGGCAACCGCGCCTAACGCCGGTGACGGGGACGACGGCCTGCCCGGCGGCGTGGGACTCGCCAACGTCCGCGCGCGCCTTGCGGCGCTCCATCCCGCCGAACATCGCATCGAGATCGAGGAGGCCGATGGGCGCGTGCGCGTCGTGGTGGAGCTGCCGGCCCGCTTCGGCGTCGAGGCGGCGACGTGAGCGCGCGCCGGCGCCACGCCGTTCTCGTGGATGACGAGCGGCTCGCCCGGTTCGAGCTGCGAACCCTGCTGGAGGAGGCGCACGCCGAGCAGGTGCACGTCGTGGGCGAGGCCGCCTCGGTGTCCGACGCCGCGCGCCTCGTGCACGCCACGGACGCAGACGTGGTGTTCCTCGACATCCAGCTCGCCGGCGAAACAGGGATGGATCTACTTCCGCTGCTGGGCGGGGGCGTGGACGTCGTGTTCGTGACCGCGTACGACGAGTACACCCTCCGCGCCTTCGAGGTGAACGCCGTCGACTACCTGCTCAAGCCGGTGGCGCCCGAGCGGCTTGCCGTGACGGTGAGCCGGCTCGCGGCCGCGCAGCCGCCGGCGCCGACCCGCGAGACACTCACCTACGAGGACCGCCTCTTCCTGCGACTCGGGCAGGAGCGCGCCTTCGTCCGCGTGCGCGACATCGTCGTCATCGAGGCGGAGGGCGACGGCTCCACGCTGCGCCTGGCCCCTCATCTGGCGCGCAAGCCGTCGACGAAATCGCTCAGGGAATGGGAGCAGCGCCTCCCCGACCGGCAGTTCGTGCGCATTCACCGCTCCACCATCGTAAACCTCGAGTACGTCGAGCGGCTGGAACCGTGGTCGCACGCCAGCCAGCGCGTGTACCTGCGCGGTCTGCCGGAGCCGATGACCATGAGCCGGCGGTTCGGGGCGCGGCTCCGGGACCGGTTTGGCTGATGGGGGTGCGGCCATTGGGCGCGCCTTGTCTTCTCTTGACAGCTACAGGAGCGCGGTACATTTTCCCCTCGACAGCTACAGTACCCCACGCCACGGGAGGGAAACGTGCCGCTACGTCCGCAGACCGATGCCCTCCGTGGCTCGCTCGACTTGCTGGTGCTCAACACGCTCTCCCTCGCTCCGATGCACGGATGGGGGATCAGCCAGCGGGTGCAGCAGACATCGAAGGGTGTCCTCGAGGTCAACCAGGGCTCGCTTTATCCGGCGCTGCAGCGTCTCGAGAAGGACGGCCTCATCACGAGCGAGTGGGGCACGACCGACAACAACCGTCGCGCGCGTTACTACCGACTGACCGCCGCCGGTCGCCGCGCGTTAGGCGATGAGCTCGAGAGCTGGCGGCGGTTCGCTGCCGGCCTCGAGGCGGTGCTACGCACCAGCTGAGCGCGACGCACCGGCGTTCTCCAGTGCAGAACAGCGCGTTCGCCATCGTACATCGGCCTCTTCATCAACGGACTACGCCATGAGCTGGCTCGAAGGATCCCGTGCACGCCTGCGCCTCCTGTTCGGTCGTCGCGCCGCCGAGTTCCGCACCGACGAGGAGTTCCGCTTCCACCTCGATATGGAGACGGACCGCCTCGTACGCGAGGCCGGACTCTCGCGCGACGAAGCGCGTCGCCGTGCGGTCGCCGCGTTCGGCGGTGTGCAGAACCACCGGGAGTCAATGAGCGACGGCCGCGGCCTCGCGTGGCTGTCGGGCATGTCGCTCGACCTCAAGCTCGGCGGCCGCATGCTGGTGAAGTATCCGGGGCTGACCGTCGTCGGCGGACTCGCGATGGCGTTCGGCATCTGGTTCGGGGCGGTCACTTTCCAGATGTTCGGTGTGCTGACGGGCACCGAGCTGCCGCTCCCGGACGGCGATCGCATCGTGAAGATCCAGAACTGGGATATACAGACGCTCAAGGACGAGGATCGCGTCCTGTACGATTACCAGTTCTGGCGCTCCGCGCGGTCGATTACGGACGTCGGCGCCTATCGCGACGCGAGCGTCAACCTGGCGGGTGGGGACGGCGCCGTGCAGCCCGCCGCGGCGGCGGAGGTCACTGCGTCGGCGTTCCGCATCGCCCCGGAGCGTCCGCTGCTCGGCCGCGTGCTCGACGAGTCGGACGAGCGGGCGGGCGCCGAACCCGTGGTGCTGCTCGGCCACGGGGTGTGGGCGAACCGCTTCGACCGCGACCCCGGCATCGTCGGACGCAACGTGAAGATCGGGGCCGGCTTCGCGACGGTCGTGGGCGTGATGCCGGAAGGATTTGCGTTCCCCATGGCGCACGAGCTGTGGCTGCCGCTGCGCACGGACGTCCCCGGCGTGGAGCCACTCCGCGGTGGCGCCATTACCGTCTTCGGCCGTCTCGGGCCGGGCGTGAGCTTCGAGAGCTCGCAGGCGGAGTTTACGGCGTTAGGCAGACGGCTCGCCGCGGAACATCCGACGACGCACGCCCAGCTGCAGCCGCACGTGCTCCCGTACACGCAGATGTCCGTCGACACCGGCGAAGTTACGCAGGTGAAGGCGCTGACCTACGTCTTCGTGGTCGCGCTCGTGATGGTGGTGTGCAGCACCGTGGCGCTGCTCCTCTTCGCGCGCGCGGCGTCGCGGGAGACCGAGCTCCTCGTCCGCAGCGCGCTCGGCGCGAGCCGCCGGCGCATCGTCGCGCAGCTGTTCGCCGAGGCGCTGGTGCTGGCGGGCCTCGCGGCGGCGGTCGGCCTGGCCGCGGCGCAACTCGCACTGACGCGCTGGGGCAAGCCATACCTCATGATGGCTTACGAGACCACGATGCTTCCCTTCTGGTTCGACTTCGATCTGTCGCTTACGACGATCGTCGCCGCGCTCGCGCTCGCGGTGATCGGGGCTGTGGTGGCCGGGGTGATGCCGGGGCGGAAGATCACCCGCGGGCTCGGGACGCGGCTTCGAGCGGGCACGGCGGGCGGCGGCGGCACGAGCTTCGGTGGCGTGTGGACGGCGGTCATCGTCGTGCAGATCGCGCTCACCGTCGCGTTGCCGTCGGTCGTGATGCTCGTGCGCGGAGAGATCAGACGCGTCGAGTCGTACGACTTCGGCTTTCCAGCCGAGGACTACCTCGCCGTGACCCTCGGCGCGGATGGTGCGTTGGATGAAACGATGACGGAGGAGGTGCGCGCCGCGATGGGCGCTCGGCTCAGCTCCTCGATCGACGCGCTGCGCCAGCGGCTGGAGGCCGAGCCTGGAGTTGTCGGCGTGACAACGGTCGATGAGTTTCCGGGAGAACACCACGACTATCGGCGCCTCGAAGTGGTGTCCATGCCGGATAGTGCACGCTCCTGGGTGGCGACGGCATCGATCCATCCTTCCTACTTCGACGTCCTGCAGGCGCCGGTGCGCACGGGGCGTGCGTTCACCAGCGCCGATCTCGCGCCGAACGCTCGCGTCGTGATCGTCGATCAGGCCTTCGTGGACCTCGTGATGTCCGGACGCAATCCCGTCGGCCACCGCGTGCGCTTCGGCTCGAGCGCGCAGCTCGACTCGAACGTGGCCGATTTGCCGTCGTATGAGATCGTGGGGGTAGTGAAGGAACTCGGCATCTCGAGCATCTCAATGCCCCAGCGGTGGGCTGGCGTGTACCTGCCATTCGTTCCGGGGAGCATCCAAGCCTCCCCCAAGATGATCGTGCACACTCGGCGCGACCCCACGTCGATCGCGCCACGCGTCCGCGAGCTGGCAACGTCGGTCGACGCATCGCTCCGGGTCGAGAAGGTGACCCGTCTCGACCTAATGGCGGCGCCAATGCTCTGGCTCATCGGTCTGTGGACGCGGATCATCATCGGCTTGACAGCAGTCGCCCTCGTACTCTCGCTCGCGGGTATTTATGCGGTACTGGCGTATATCGTCGCGCGCCGCACGCGCGAGATCGGGGTGCGCGTGGCGCTCGGGGCGAGCGCACGTCGGGTGATCACGTCGATCTTCAGGCGCCCGCTTACTCAGGTGACTCTGGGAGTCATCGCGGGAGCCGTGCTCATCGCCCTCGGTGCGATTGCCGCGGCGAACACGACGCAGTTCGAGGGGACCGAGATCGGGGGGATGACGTTCGGCGACGTGCCGCTGCTCGTGGGGTACGCAATCCTGATGCTCGGCGTCTGCACCCTCGCCTGCGTCGTGCCCACCGTCCGCGCACTGCGGGTGCAGCCGACGGAGGCGCTGAGGGCGGAATAACCGGGTCATGCACCTCGTGTGGAAGCGCGCCGCAGCGCCTAACGCCTAGCGGCCGGCGCTGCGCAGCTCCTGCGCCCGCGCGCGACTCACCGGCACGCGCGTGCCATCAACCAGCTCCGCTTCCAACCCGCCCCGATCGTCGGGGCGGAACGCGCGCACGTGGTCGAGGTTCACGATATGGGCGCGATGCACGCGGGTGAACTTCTGCGCGTCGAGACGCTGCTCCAGTCGGCTCAGCGCCAGGTGGAGCATGTGTCGCGACGCACCCGCGTGCGCGATGACGTAGTCACCATCCGCCTCGAACCACGACACGCGCTCGACCGCCAACGGGACAATGGCACTGCCGACGCGCACGAACAGGCGCGTAATGGGCCCGCCAGCGAGTGCACCGCTCAGCCGCTCGACGGCGTCTGCGGACGCTGGCTCACCGATCGACGAGCGCACTCGTTCCATCGCCGCGGCGAGACGTGCCGGACCGAAGGGCTTCAACAGATAGTCCACGGCGCCGAGCTCGAACGCGGTGACCGCATGCTCGGAGTACGCGGTGGTGAACATGACGAATGGCCGGTGCTCGATGCGCCGGAATACGTCGGTGCCGAGCACACCGGGCATCTGCACGTCGAGAAAGACCAGCTCCGGCTCGAGCGCGCGGATTCCCTGCACCGCGGATTCGCCGTCGCCGGCCTCGCCGACGACCTCGACCCACTCGAACGCGCGCAGCATGCCGCGGAGGCCAGCACGTGCGACCGGCTCGTCGTCGGCAATGAACGTGGTGACCTTCATCCCCGGGCGTCACGCGAGCGCGGGACCACGAGCGCTGCTTCGTACCCCCCCTCCACCAGCGGCCGCGTAGTGAGCGTCGCCGCACCACCATAGAGAACGGCGAGTCGCTCGCGCAGCCGCGCGAGACCCGTACCGCTGCCTGCTCCGTTGGCCGATGGTTTGGCATCACCCGTGTTGCGCACGACGAGCGTCAACTCATCGGGATCGCTCGATGCCGAGACGACGAGCTCGGTCGGCGCCACACGTGGAGTCGCCCCATGCTGAACCGCATTCTCCACGAGGGTCTGTAACGCGAATGATGGGACGCGCTCGTCGAGCAGATCCGTCGGAATCTCGCCGCGGATCCGGAGCCGATCGCCGAAGCGGATCTGCTCGACGGCGAGATACCGCGACACGAACCGCCACTCATCGTCGAGTGTCACCTCGTCCCGCTGCTCTTCCAGGGACGCGCGGAGCAGCCCGGCCACCATCTCCGCAGCCTCGGCGGCCTTCGTTGGTTCCACGGGAATGAGCTGTACCACCGTGTGCAGCGCGTTGAAGAGAAAGTGTGGATGGAGCTGCGCGCGCAACGCGGCCAACTGCGTGCCGGTTGCAACCGCCTCAGCGCGGGCGACAGCCGCTTCGGCCCGCGCGGCGCGTGCCGAAGCGGCGGCGGCATAGGTCGGGCCCGCCACGAACACGTAGATGAAAGCGCCGAGGAGGAGATACAGGTTCAGGTCATCCGGGAACGAGTCGAAAGCCCCGATGCCTGCGACTGCCATCGTGAGATTGGTAGCTACGCACCAGGCGGACGCGAGCGCAAACCAGGCAGCGACATGCGTCACCACGAAACGGAAGCGGAACGGGCGCGGCCAGGGCACGCGTCGCGTGATCCACCAAACGGCGCAGGCCATCGCGATCGCGATCGAACCTCTCAGGCCGCCAGCCATGGCCTCTTCCCACGAGAGCCCGCGTCCAAATCTCATGGCGATCATCATAGGACGTGCGGCATTCGTCCGCGACCGCCCTGTCTGCCATTCAACCTACTCCACGTGCCACTTGGCGAATCGCCGCTCCCGCACGGCACGCCTCCTTGCCACGTTGCGTGAGCATTCCTTCGAGCCGTAGTCGCGCGTGTCCGTAGCGATGGCCAGCATCATCGTCGGAAAGCCAACCCCAACGTCGACGTAAGATGGGACTCGAGATCCGCCGTCACTCGCATCGCGAGACACCCCGCGAAGGCCGCCGCACCGCCTGGCTCAGCGGGTTCTCGCTCGACCTGAAGCTGGGGCTTCGGATGCTCGTGAAGTATCCGGGGCTCACCGTCGTCGGCGGGCTGGCGATGGCGTTCGGCATCTGGTTCGGCGCCGTCACCTTCCACATGTTCCGCGTGGTGACCGGCCTGAACCTGCCGCTCCCCGACGGCGAACGCATCGTGAAGATCCAGACCTGGGATGCGAAGGCCCGCCAGGACGAGGACCGTGTCCTGTACGACTACCAGCTCTGGCGCACCGCGCGATCGATCACCGACCTCGGCGCGTATCGCAACGCGAGCGTCAACCTCGTCGGCGCGGACGGCAGCGCGCAGCCGGCGGTGGCGGCGGAGATCACCGCCGCCGCGTTCCGGATCGCCCCCGAGCGGCCCCTGCTCGGCCGCGTCCTCGACGAGTCGGATCAACGTGCGGGCGCGGCGCCGGTGGTGCTGCTCGGCCACGAGGTGTGGACGAAGCGCTTCGATCGCGACCCGCGGATCGTCGGACGCAACCTACAAATGGGGAGCAGCTTCGCGACCGTCGTCGGCGTAATGCCGGAGGGGTACGCGTTTCCAGTGGCGCACGAGCTGTGGATGCCACTGCGCACCGATGTCGCAGGCGTGGAGCCGCGGCTCGGCGCGGCCATCACCGTCTTCGGCCGCCTCGCGCCCGGCATGACCTTCGAGAACGCGCGGGCGGAGTTTACGTCGTTAGGCAGGCGGCTCGCGGCGGAACATCCCACGACGCACGCGCAGCTCCAGCCGCACGTCATCCCGTACGCGCAGGGGGGCGTCGACGACTCCGAGATGACGGGGGTGAAGTCGCTGGTCTACTTCTTCGTCGTCGTGCTCATGGTCGTGGTGTGCAGCACCGTAGCGCTGCTGCTCTTCGCGCGGGCCGCGGCGCGCGAGACCGAGATGATCGTTCGCAGCGCGCTGGGCGCGAGCCGCCGGCGCATCGTGACGCAGCTCTTCGCCGAGGCGCTGGTGCTCGCCGGCGTCGCGGCGGTGGTCGGCCTGGCGGCGGCCCAATGGGCGTTGACCCACCTGGGCAGGCCGTACATCGAAATCAATTACGAGCAGCTGCCGTTCTGGTACGACTTCGATTTGTCGCCGCTGACAGTCACCTACGCGCTCGCGCTCGCGGTGATCGGCGCGGTGGTGGCGGGGGTGACGCCGGGGCGGAAGATCACCCGCGGCCTCGGGGCGCGGCTGCGCGCGGGAACCGCTGGCGGGGGCGGCGTGAGCTTCGGCGGCGTCTGGACGGCGGTCATCGTCGTACAGGTCGCGCTCGCTGTCGCGTTGCCGGCGGTGGCGATGTTCGTGCGCGGCGAGAGTAAGCGCATCGGGTCCGCGGACGCCGCCTTTCCAACGCGGGAGTACCTCGGTGTGACCCTCGGCATTGAGGGCCCGCCACAGGAGACGCCGACACCCGAGACGAGTGCGGCGTTGGCCGCGCGGCTCAGCACGTCGGTCGAGACGCTGCGCCAGCGGCTCGAGGGAGAGCCGGGTGTTGCGGGCGTGACATTCGTCGATCGGTTGCCGCTCGACTATCACAGGGAACGGCGTGTCGAAGTGGTGTCCCTCCCGGGGACCTCATCCTCCCAGGTGTCGATCGCATCGATCCATCCGTCGTACTTCGACGTGCTGAAGGCGCCGGTGCTCGCGGGCCGCGCGTTCACCAGCGCCGATCTCTCTCCCGACGTTCACGTGGTGATCGTCGATCAGGGCTTCGCGGATCTCGTGATGGCCGGCAAGAGTCCGATCGGGCATCACGTGCGTTTCACCCCGGATCAGACGCCCGACTCGACCGCGGCAGAGCAGCCGTGGTACGAGATTGTCGGCCTGGTGAAGGAGCTCGGCATGGCGCACGCCGTGGAGGCGCAGCGCACGGCCGGCGTATACCTCCCGTTTCTTCCAGGAAGCTACGGCGCCCTCAGCTTGATTGTGCACGGCGGCGGCGACCCGCTGGCGATCGCTCCACGGGTCCGCGAGCTGGCGATGGCGGTCGACCCGACGATCCGGATCGACCGGATGATGCGTGTCGACCAGAGCGTCACCCCATTGGTCTGGTTCCTCGACCTGTGGACGCAGCTCATCGTCGGTCTGACGGCGGTCGCGCTTCTCCTTTCGCTTTCGGGCATTTATGCGGTGCTGTCGTACATCGTGGCTCGCCGAACGCGGGAGATCGGGGTGCGAGTGGCGCTGGGTGCGAGCGCGCGCCGGGTGATGACGTCGATCGTCAGGCGGCCGTTGACACAGGTGACCCTCGGCGTGATCGCGGGAAGCGTCCTCATCGCCGTTGCGGCGATCGGCATTCAAAGGACAACCGCCTTCAGCGGGACCGAGATCGGGGGCATGACGTTAGGCGATGTCGCGCTGCTGATCGGGTACGCGATCCTCATGGTTGGCGTGTGCATGCTGGCCTGTGTCGCGCCCACGCTCCGCGCACTGCGGGTGCAGCCCACGGAGGCACTGAGGGAGGACTGACGGCTCCAGCCCGGCCGCTCGCCGCCAAAACTCGCCGCTCGTCGGCGATTTGCGCCGCACGCCGGCTGCGCCATGGCGTCGTCCATCTCCCGCATGCGACGTTGCTGGCTACCGCTGCCCCTTTGCGTTCGAGTGCACTTGAAACGCTACGAAACGGCCATCGCTGACATACGCGCTGGCTCGGTCGCCGTAAGCGCATCGAGCCAGAGAACACGACCACCGGCACCACGCGGCGCCGCCACCATCGCGTGCCTGTTTGCGCTCGTCGGCGCGCTCGCCGCTACTGCGACACCGGCAACGACCGGTGCCCAGCCGGTTTCGCAGCCGTCGAGCGCCATCGTGCACGCGACCGCCAGCCGGCCCGTCGAGATCGAGCTGCGGAGCGCGGCGCGTGTGCTCGCGCCGGGCGAAACGGTGGCCGTCGCAATCCGGCTTCGGCCGGAGCCGGGGTGGCACGCGTACTGGCGACACGCGGGCGATGTGGGGAGCGCGCCCTCAGTGGAGTGGCGGCTGCCCGAGGGGTTCACGGCGGCGCCGCTCCGCTGGCCGACACCGGAGCTGATCAGCTCACCGCCGCTCGCCAGCTACGGCTACGAGCGCGAGGTGCACATGCTGACTACGGTGCACGTCCCGCGCACCGCGCGCGTCGGGTCGACCGCGACGCTCGCGGGCACCGTTACGTGGGTGGTGTGCAAGGAGGAGTGCTTCGCCGACGAGGTCGACCTCGCACTGACGCTACCGGTGCGAGCCGCGTCGGAGGCCGACACCGCGGCTGCTCGTGCAATCATGGAGGAGGACGCGCGCGTGCCGGCTCGCGGCGCCGGCTGGGAGTTCCTCTCGGCGGTGGACGCGGGCACGATCGTGCTCCGGGTTCGCCCGCCTAACGGGTCGAGCGTGCTGGCCGGTGGCAGCGCCGCGCGCGTTCAATTCTTCGTCGACTCGGCGGGCGTCATCGACCACGCCGCGCCGGCTTCCGTGCGGGTGGACGGCGACGCGTTGGAGCTCCGGCTCGCGCGCTCGCAGTACGCCACCGCGACTCCGGCCCGCCTAACGGGAGTGCTCGCCGTCGCGGCGCGAGGCGGGGACGGCGCGGGGCTCGCCGTCGAGGTGGATGCACCGGTGGTGGCTATGGCGCAATTCGCATTGGGCGACGGATTCGCGGGCGCGAGTACCCGCAACGCCGGCCTCGACGCCGGCGGGGTGCTCGCGCTCGCCACCGCCGGCCTGCTCGCGCTCATCGGCGGCACGCTGCTCAACCTGATGCCGTGCGTTCTCCCGGTGCTATCGATCAAGGCGCTCGGCGTTGCCGAGGCGGCGGCGCACGACGGACGGACCGCGCGGCGCCACGCACTGCTCTTCGCCGCGGGCGTGCTCGTATCGATGTGGGCGCTGGTGGGAATGCTGCTCGCCCTGCGCGCAGCCGGCGCCGAGGTCGGGTGGGGCTACCAGCTCCAGAGCCCTGTCGTCGTAGGCGGGCTGGCGCTGCTCGTCTTCGCCGCTGCGCTCAACATGGCCGGCGTCTTCGAGCTCGCGCCGTTAGGCGGCACGCTCTCGGTCGCGGCTGGGTGCACGCCGCCAGCCGCCGAGGCGTTCCTGAGCGGGGTGCTCGTCACCGCGCTCGCGACGCCCTGCTCCGCGCCATTCCTCGCCGCTGCGGTCGCGTACGGGATCGCCGGCGGGGCGACGAGCGCGGTCGTCGTCTTCACCGCGCTCGGCCTCGGCCTGGTGTGGCCGCTCGCGCTCGTCGCCGTGGTGCCGCGCGTGCGCCAGTGGTTGCCGAGGCCCGGCGCGTGGATGGTGACGCTGCGACAGGCGCTCGCCTTCCCGCTGCTCGCGACCGTGGTCTGGCTCGCGTGGGTGCTCGGCCGGCAGGCCGGGATCGACGCGGTCACGGCGCTGCTCGCCGCGCTCACCCTGCTCGCGTTAGGGCTGTGGGCGCTCGGCCGCTTCGGAACGCTCGCCGCGTCGGCCGGCCGACGCCGCACCGCACGCGGCATCGCCCTCACAACCGGCGCTGGAGCGCTGGCGCTCGTCATCGCCGGCGCGCGCCTGGCACCGCCGCGCGCCGCGGCGACGGCGGACGCAATGAGCCCGCCAAGGCAGATTGCGGGTGCCCTGCCCTGGCGGCCGTACAGCGCGGCGGCGCTCGAGGCACTGCGCGACAGCGGTCGCGTCGTGTTGCTCGACTTCACGGCCGACTGGTGTCTCACCTGCAAGGTGAACGAGCGCGTCGCCTTCGGATCGGATGCGGTTCGCGCGTCGCTGCGCGCGCACGACGTCGCGCTCCTCCGCGCCGACTGGACGACGCGCGACCCGTCGGTCACGCGCGCACTTGCGGCGTTCAGGCGCAACAGCGTGCCGTTCGTCGTGCTGTACGGGCGCGACCGCGCCGCGGCGCCGGCCATCCTCCCGACGCTCCTCACGCCGGGGATCGTCACCCGCGCGCTGGACGCCGCCGCGGCCGGCCGAGCGCCGGCGCTTTCCGCGGCGCCCACACGCTGACCACCGCGCCCGCGCCTAACGCTTACACGTTCATCCTCTCGTCGAGGTTCTCCCCATGTCTCTCTCGAATCGATTCCCGATCAAGCGCGTCCTCGTCGGCGTCGCTGCAATCGCACTCGCCGTGGTGGCGGTCGCCGCCGCGAACGATGACACCGACAGCGGCGCGCCGACGATCGCCGACCTGAGCGCGGCGGCACCGAAGGTCGGCGAGCCGGCTCCGGCGTTTACCGCGGTCGACACGCGCGGCGCCTCGCACTCGCTCGAGGCCTACAAGGGTCAGTGGGTCGTGCTCGAGTGGGTCAACCACGACTGCCCGTACACGAAGAAGCACTACAGGAGCGTCGACGGCCGTCCCGGCAACACGCAGGCGATGCAGCGCGACTATGCGAAGCGCGTGGTGTGGCTCTCGGTCGTCTCCTCGGCGCCCGGGAAGCAGGGCTTCACGACGGCGGCGGAGGCGGACCAGCTGACTCAGGAGAAGGGCGCGGCGCCGGCCGCCGTCATCCGCGACACGAGCGGCACGCTCGGGCGGCTCTACGGCGCGCGGAACACGCCGCAGTACGCGATCATCGACCCGGAGGGGGTGCTGCGGTATGCGGGCGCCATCGATGACAAGCCGTCGTCCAAGGTCAAAGACATCGCGGGGGCGACGAACTACGTCAGAGCCGCGCTCGACGCCGGCCTCGCTGGGAACCCAATCGCGGTCACTCAGACGCAGCCGTACGGCTGCGATGTGAAATACTGATCGGTCTGACACGCCGCCGAGCTCGGTCCCCGCCCCCCTTGGCGTACGACACGCCGGCGTTACATGCTGGAGGCTCGTGCGCGGCACGTCCGCCAGCGATGACGAACGAATTCGTTCACACCCCTTCCGGGAGACGGGCGATGATCGGCAGCAGATGGCAGCTTCCCCTGATCCTGCTTCTGACGTGCGCGGCTGCGCTCGCCGGATCGGCGGGTTCGCGAGGCCAGACCGACACGGAACCCGTCGCGGCAGCACCCGAATACGAGTTCGCCGACATGCTGACGGCGGCGGACGCGTTCCTGGCCAGTCTCTCGGCGGCGCAACGGTCGAAGGCGCTGTTCGCGTTCGGCGATGCCGAACGACTCAACTGGCATTTCGTGCCGCGCGCACGGCGGGGGCTGCCGCTCAAGGAGATGTCCGCGCAGCAGCGAGAGCTCGCGCGAGGCATTCTCCAGGCGGGTCTCAGTCGACCGGGCTACCTGAAGGCGAGCACGATCATCGACCTCGAGCTCGTCCTGCGTGAGATGGGCGAGAGCCCGACCTTCCGCGATCCCGAGCTGTACTACTTCAGCATCTTCGGCACGCCGTCACGCACGACGCCGTGGGGGTTCCGGGCGGAAGGACACCATCTCTCGCTCAACTTCACGCTCGTCAGGGACACACTGATCGCCACCGCTCCGGCGTTCTTCGGCGCGAACCCGGCCGAGGTGCGGCGCGGTGCGCGCCGGGGGCTTCGCGCGCTGGCGGATGAGGAGGACATCGCCCGTGAGCTGGTGCTCTCGCTCGACGAACGCCAGCGCGCCCGCGCGCTCATCTCTGCTGATGCGCCGCGCGACATCGTGACCGGCAATGCGGCGCGGGTCGAACCGCTGTCGCCAATCGGGATCCGCGTGACCGAGCTCCGGCCGGCGCAGGCCGCCATCCTCGTTAGGCTGCTCGACGTGTACCTCGGCCGGATGGCCGAGCCGGTCGCCGCGCGTCGGCGGGCGGCACTCGAGCGGACGGATTTCGACAAGGTCGCATTCGCCTGGGCAGGCTCGACGCGGCGCGGCGAGCCGCACTATTACCGCATCCAGGGGCCGAGCTTTCTCGTCGAATTCGACAACACGCAGAACGGCGCGAACCACATCCACAGCGTCTGGCGCGATTTCGACCGCGACTTCGGGCGCGATCTGCTGCGCGAGCATTATCGCAGCGTTGGCCACTCGCACGGCCACTGAGGCGTGCCGCCGAAGAGCGGACCGAGGCATCGGCCGATCTTTCGGGTTGGGATGATTGCCAAGATGTGTGGAATGAGGGTGGCACGTCATCGAGCGAGTTGGCAGATCAAGAAGACGAGGGCAACGATCGTGACCCGGAACCACGCAACCCACGAGGAACATCGATGATCAACCGTCGCGAATTTTTCGGGATCGCCGTCGGCGCCGGCGCTACGCTGGCGCTCACTCCGGAGCTGCTCCGCGCGCTTCAGCAGTCGGGCGGAAAGCTCATTCAGCGAGCCATTCCATCTACGGGTGAGATGGTCCCGGCCGTCGGACTCTCGTTCTCGAACCACGTGTCGTGCGCGGATCACGCCGCGCTCAGGGAGGTCTTCAAGACGTTCGTCGACAACGGAGGCAGAGTCGTCGACGCGATGCACGGCAACGCGGCCGCGGAGCAGTTTCACGCCACGGTTGCCAACGAGCTCGGGGTTCAGAACAAGCTTTTCTGGTCGACGAGGGGTACGGCCCCCGGCGGCCCGGGCGGCCCGCCGCAACCCGGCGCCGCCACCGTCAATGCGCACATCGACACGTGGCTAGCCAGGACGAAGGCGTCGAAGATGGACCTCGTCATGCTGCCGGTCGCGGGCGACCCCACGTGGCTGGCCGCCCTGAAGGAAGAGAAGAAGGCGGGGCGCGTGCGGTACATCGGCGTGCAGACGATCGTCGTGAAGTCTCAGTCTGCCCAGCTCTTGGGCCTCATGCGCAACGAGCCAATCGACTTCATCGGCGTCGACTACGACCTGAGCAATCGCCACGTCGAGGATACGATTCTGCCGCTCGCGCGGGAGCGGAAGATCGGCGTGATGGCGTTTTTCCCCTTCAGCAACAATGGAGGAGTCAGTTGCAGCCCTGGCAGCCGCAACCTCTTCGCGCGTGTCGGCAGCACGCCGCTTCCGGAGTGGGCCGCCGAGTTCGACGCGAAGACGTGGGCGCAGTTCTTCCTCAAGTACGTCTTGAGCCACCCGGCCGTCACGGTGGCCCGTGTGGGGACGACCAAGGCGGCGCACATGCTCGACAACATCGGCGGCGGCGTCGGCCGCCTGCCTAACGAGGCGACGCGGAAGCGCATGGCGGCGTTCATCGATGCACTCCCCGCGCTGCCGCCGCTACCGCAAAACCCGGCAGCGGCACCTGGGATCGCGCTGTCGGTGGCCATCCTCGACCGCTACGTCGGTGAGTACAAGGCAGCGTCCGGATTCACCGCAATCTTCCGCCGCGAGGGGGACAAG